>JABNAD010000001.1_pt1 | contig 213198 bp, 220 predicted proteins | sample 7240381 | NCBI WGS metagenome assembly JABNAD01 (sample SAMN11332834, study PRJNA596920) | anaerobic digester metagenome | biome: digested sludge; isolation source: digested sewage sludge-derived enrichment culture grown on H2/CO2 | place: Germany: Goettingen | reverse complement strand
CGGGAACATATACTGTTAAACTAACAGCATCATCACAGACCGGTGGAACCAGTACAAAGACAAAAGAAGGATTCATTACGGTAACACAGGCTGGTGGAATTGTTGCTGACTTTACCGCATCTCCAACATCCGGGACTGCACCATTAACCGTTCAGTTTACCGATACCTCAACAGGAAGTCCGACCATGTGGGCATGGGAATTTGGGGACGGAACAACGGAAGGAATGCTCGCAAACCCATCACACACATACCAGAACCCGGGAACATATACTGTTAAACTAACAGCATCATCACAGACCGGTGGAACCAGTACCAAGATAAAAGAAGAATACATAACGGTTAGTTCATCAGGATCAGGTCCAAAAGCTGCTTTCACAGTGGACAAGCGAAGTGGACCAAAACCCCTGACCGTTCAATTTACCGACCAGTCAACTGGTGGACCGACAATGTGGGCATGGGAATTTGGGGATGGCACAACAGAAGGAATGCTCGCAAATCCGTCACACACATACCAGGAAGCAGGAGTATATTCTGTCAGTCTTACCGCCTCAAATACGGCTGGATCAGATAAAAAGACTGAAACTGATTACATTTCAGTGACAGGAGACATTCCACCACCAGTCGCCATGTTTGAAGCGACACCCCTTTCAGGTTCTGCACCACTTGAGGTGAAATTCACTGATCTCTCAATCGGCCCACCAACATCATATATATGGGACTTTGGGGACGGAGCAACATCAACTGATGCAAATCCGGCTCACGTGTATTCAAGTGGCGGATCCTTTACGGTAAAACTCACTGTCAAGAATAGTGGCGGTTCTCATACCATGACAAGGGAGAACTACATCTCGGTAGGTGGATCCGGAATTGTTGCAGACTTTTCAGCAAATCCAACCACGGGAACATCTCCGCTCACAGTCCAGTTTACTGATATGTCCACCGGTGGTCCGACCATGTGGGCATGGGAATTTGGAGATGGCGGAACCTCAATGGTTGCATCACCATCATATACATACCAGAATCCGGGAACATACACGGTGAAACTCACCGCATCCTCTCAAACTAGGGGATCAAGCACAAAGGTCAGGGAAGGATACATCACAGTCTCACCATCGGGGGGTATTGTAGCTGATTTCTCAGGGGCACCAACTTCGGGTACTGCTCCGCTCACAGTCCAGTTTACTGATATGTCCACCGGTGGTCCAACTATGTGGGCATGGGAATTTGGGGATGGCGGAACCTCAATGGTAGCATCACCATCATATACATACCAGAATCCGGGAACATACACGGTGAAACTCACCGCATCCTCTCAATCTAGCGGAACCAGCACCAAGGTCAGAGAGGGGTACATTACAGTCTCACCATCGGGGGGCATAATTGCCGACTTTGTAGGGACACCGACAAGCGGTAATGCACCACTTGCAGTCCAATTCAGTGACAGATCCCAGGGTGGCCCGACAATGTGGGCATGGGAATTTGGAGACGGGGGTTCAGCCCTTGATGCAAACCCATTGCATATCTACCAACAGTCAGGTAAGTATACCGTAAAACTGACAGCAAGTAACCAGGCATCATCAAATACCGCTATAAAAGCGGATTACATTACTGTCTCGTCCGGACCAGTTGGATCAGGAGCAATCAAGATCATCTATGCTCCGGATAGGTCAACAGTATATCTTGACAATGCTCTGAAAGGAGAAACAAAATTCCTCCAGACGTTTACTATTGACAACCTTCAGGCTGGTTCACATCAGTTGAAAGTTACAAAACCCGGATTTACTGATTATTACGTGAATGTCCCGGTTACATCTGGCAGAGCAACCGAAGTAGTCGCAGATATGAGACTACAGCCAAGCCAGAATGGTATCCTGAGTGTGTACACATACCCGACAGGGTCATCTGTATATGTTGATGGAGCACTTGCAGGAAATGGTCCACTCTGGCTTGCTGATGTGACTCCAGGAGTCCACCAGGTTCGGGTTACCGCCGATGGATATCTTGACTGGAACCAGGCAATTAATGTGAGAGGCGGAGGCAGCGTGAACTATGTTACCGCTGCGCTGTATCCATCATGGTGGACACCGATTTATGGATATGTAATGATATCATCAATGCCAGGAAACGGAGTTGCTTATCTTGACGGAGTCGCTCAGGGCAAGACTCCTGTTACCCTTTCACAGGTCACACCAGGACAACACACCATACGGATAGAACTGCCAGGGTACCAGCCATGGGAACAGGTTGTAAATGTTCTTGAAGGAAGGACTTCTTATGTCCTTGCCCAGATGTCATCCGGAAGCAGTGGAACTGGGGGCGGTGTTACTCCGGTAATTGTTGCTTCTGCAGGGAACGCAACAAATTAACTTTTTTTAAAAATGTCCTCCGATGAGGATAGAATCTATTGTAAGTTCTAAAAATCAAATTGAAGAATATAGAACATGGGCCCGCTGAGATTCGAACTCAGGATCTCCGCCGTGTGAAGGCGACGTCATAACCAGCTAGACCACGAGCCCCATGAATTAGTATGCACCGAACAGGTGAAATTACGGTTTCTGAAACCTAACGAGTGCCCTTATATTTTTGTTGTCGAGACATATAAACCGCATGCAATATATTTACTGGATCTTCATTTTGCTTTTCTACTGTATGGTAATAACAGAAAGCAGGAATAGAACGCAAGGAGATGTCTGTTTTACACAATATAAATGGAGACCTCCTTCAATTCTAGCAGATCTAGATGAACTCTGAGCAGAGATAGATTTTCAAGAATATATCTACCTAAACACATAATAGTAAAATACTTCAGAAAGAGAGTTCAGGGACCGGCAAGATCTCAAGAAAAAAGATAATGCACCGATCGGGATTCGAACCCGAGCTATTGGCTTGGAAGGCCAAAGTCATACCTCTAGACCATCGATGCAGATGCTCTACAACGTTGGATATAGTAGTATATAATACTTTTTAAAAATCATGACACAACCCTTCTTTTTATTAACTTCGTATATTCATTTATGCAGATATGTGCAGTTCTGCTTGACATTGATGGCACCCTGATGACTGGAAATGAACCCATACCTGGAGCAGATGCTGCGATTCGATTCCTTCAGGATAACAAAATTCCGTATAGATACATATCAAATGGTACCCGAAAGTCAAGAAAAAATGTCCTGAAAAAACTGGAGATTCTCGGAGTTAGAGTTTCTATTGATGAGATATATACTCCGGCAATGGCAACAATCCAATATCTCCGAGATGCAAATACAAGTGCCTGTAATCTCCTGGTAACGAATGATTTAATGGAGGATTTCCAGGAGGCCGGTATTATTCATGACGCATATGCTTCATCGGTTGTTGTGGGAGATGCCGGGGATCGGTTTACCTATACATCGATGAATTCAGCGTTTCGATCTCTCATTCAGGGAGGAAAACTCATTGCTCTTGAGAAAGACCGGTTCTGGAAGGATGTGGATGGATTATCCCTGAGCGCTGGACCATTTGTCACTGCTCTTGAATTTAGTACCGGTTGTACCCCGATTGTCATGGGAAAACCCTCTCCACACTTTTTCCTGGCAGCCATGAAAGATTGGAATATACATACAAAACAAGTCCTCATGATTGGTGATGACATCATGACTGATGTAAGAGGTGCGCAAGATGCCGGACTTCTTGGAGCAATAACATGTACCGGTAAATATCGACCGGATGAGATCCAAAAGAGCAATGTAAGGCCAGATATGATAATAAACTCAATAGAAACACTTCCAATTATCCTTGAGACGTACTAAGAAAAGTAGCCTGCACAAAATGTGATATCAGAGTGATAAAGAATACAAACGTATAACCTATGAGAAGAAGGGCAAAACCATGCATAATACCATTCAGATGACTGATCTCTCTGATGATGATCAGAAACGACTTGCTCTTACCGGCCTTGAAGTCGATATGAAAAACAGGTCAGGCAGTTTCTTCCAAAAAGACCAGGATGTCTGTCATATTACATCCGACTGTGAGGGGATTGAATTCCTGACATTCAGCATGGCACTGGAAAAATATCCCTGGGTTTCTGATTATATCTGGAAAGCGGTTTCAAAAGATAAAGATAAATACACCAGATATGTTGCATCCAGACCAGATCCAAAAGGATTTGTCATCATTGCCAAAAAAGGAACAAAAAGCATTTACCCCTTACAGGCTTGTTTGTTCCTCTCCGATTCCGCTATTCAGCATGTCCATAATATTGTCATCGCTGAGGAGGAATCAGAACTACATATCATCTCTGGATGTACGAGTTCATCTTCCCGGAATAGCGGAGCACATCTTGGGATAACAGAGATCTATGTAGGAAAGGGTGCCAAAGTTACATCTACCATGATACACAACTGGGGCAAAAATATTTCTGTTTTCCCAAGATCAGCCACCATTGTTGAAGAAAATGGAGTGTTTCTCTCTAATTACGTCTGTATGGAGCCGGTAAGAAAAATTCAGATGGCACCGGTCTGTCATTTAAAGGGCGAGGGAGCAGTTGGACGGTTTTCAAGTGTTGTTGTCTGCACTCCTGGATCTTTCATGGACCTTGGATCTACAGCCGTACTTGGTGCAAAGGGAACCAGTGCTGAGCTTATTACCCGGGCAATAACAACCGGAGGGACTATTCTTTCAAGGGGCAGGATTGATGGAAAAGTAAAAGGAACAAAAGGTCATATCGAATGTAAAGGCCTTATCCTCAGAGACGGGACAATCCATGCAATTCCTGAAATTAAAGGAGACGTGGTTGATACCGAACTATCACACGAGGCAGCTGTTGGCAAAATAGCACGGGATGAAATTGAATATCTCATGGCCAGAGGCCTGGATGAAGAAACAGCAACCGCAACCATCATTCGAGGGTTTTTGGATGTCAAGGTAGAGGGTCTGCCAGACGTTTTACAAAACCAGATAGATGCAGCAATTGATGCTGCAGAGAAATCGGGATTCTAATGGATACATCCAGGGCAGCAGAACGTGAAGAGATGGTGGAGCGGCAAATAGAAGCCAGAGGTATTACAAACAGCCGGGTTCTCCATGCTATGCGAACAGTCCCTCGACATGTGTTTGTCCCTGAATCACATTCCCGAGAAGCATACGAGGATTATCCACTCCCTATTGGGAATGGACAGACCATTTCCCAGCCGTATATTGTTGCAGTCATGACAGAACTGTTATCACCGGAAATTGGTGATACTATCCTGGAGATTGGAACCGGTTCCGGGTATCAGGCAGCAGTTCTCGCAGCTTGCAACACCACCGTAATATCAATTGAGAGAATTCCTCAGGTTGCAGAGCAGGCAGTAAAGAATCTTGCTGCTGCAGATGTTACGAACGTCCGGGTCATTGTAACCGACGGAACTTTAGGATACTCTGATGAAGGACCGTATAATGGAATCCTCATAACCGCCGGAACTCCGGAAATACCAAAACCTCTCCTCGATGAACTAGCAGATGGTGGGAGACTTGTCGCTCCTGTTGGTGATCGGGCAATTCAGGATCTTGTCAGAGTAAAAAGAGAAGGAGAAACATACCATACACAGCAATATGGAGCAGTGAGATTTGTACCACTTATCGGAACGTATGGATGGAGAAATGAAGAAAAATGGTAACACAAATGCATCCAATGAATAAAGCCGTCCAGGCATTAGTACCAATGATGGAAGAGTGTGGGATTGCAGAGAGCCCGGTCCTCCTGACACCAGACTATGATCTTCCCAAGTGCGCATATGAACGTGGAGTTCCTGTCCAAGTCCTTTTTGGAGGGAGAAGTGCAGTATTTGTCTCTGATGAGCCAATAAAAGCGACCACCAAAGCATCATTCATGACCGGTTCATCTCTAAAAAAATCTGCCCAGCGTGCTGCAGCTGGAGGAATAATGAATGCTGTATCTGGTTTTTTATGTACAGTCCGAAAATTGCATGCTTGTACACAGACAGATCATGCACCATGTCGTGACGAACTTGCAAAGATCCTGAAAAGTAAACACGTGTATTGTTGTGGAGATATGCCAGATGTAAAAAAAATAGCAGGCAATTCCCTTGTTGACAAACCAGAAGAGGCAGATATTATCATCATGAACAATGAGGGGATAATTTCGGATGAGGCTACTCTTCTCTCAGATATTCCCTCAGAAAAGATCCTGTATGTGGGGCCATCAACCGTTGGAACCGCCAAACTTTTACAATGTGAACATTTCTGCCCGTTCGGAAGAGCGAACCTTCAAACCTCTGAAGATTGAACCAATCTGGTATGCTGTTCGGTTCTTCCGGGATCAGACGAAGATATAATGATGATCTTCTCGGTCTTGCATTGCAGGTTGGAAAGGCAGTTGGATCTAAAGCTGGCCGGGTTGTAATCGGGCGCGATACCCGAACGACTGGTCCCCTCATCTCTGCTGCATTTTGTGCAGGAGTGCTTGCCACAGGGGGTAGAATTTTAAATGGGGGGATTGCTCCGACTCCTTCAATTGCATATACATGTCGAAATACAGATGCAGCATGCATGATTACTGCATCTCACAACCCGGAACCCTATAACGGCCTGAAACTTTTTAATCCAGATGGATCTTCTTTCTCATCTTTTCAACAAAAAGAAATTGAAGAGACTATAGCAGACATTCCCTGGGGAGACTGGAAAAACCAGGGAACAATAACGGATGCATATCCGGGAGAGCTGCATAGTGAAGCGATCGCTGAAAATATTCACATAAAAGAAGGATTAAAGGTTGTTATAGACTGTGGAAATGGAGCTGGATCTGTTGTCACTCCTCATCTACTTAGCCGAATGGGTGCGAAAACCATCGCAGTCAATGCAAATGTTTCCGGGACTTTTTCACGGCCATCTGAGCCACTCCCAGAACATCTTCCATATATCCCCTCACTCATTCAAAAATCCGGATCTGCATGTGCCATTATCCATGATGGTGACGCTGACAGAATGATGGCGTTTGATAAAAACGGGAAATTTATTCCTGGAGACACACTGCTTATTCTTTTTGCAAAATATCTTGGCGCAAAACAGGTTGTTACTACGTATGATGCATCAATGGCAATAGAAGAGGTCGCAGAAGTCAGAAGAACCCCTGTCGGAGATGCTTATGTCTCAGAGCAACTCGTCAGATGGGGAGACTTTGGTGGCGAACCTTCAGGTGCCTGGATATTTCCACAAATTTCAAAGTGTCCGGACGGGCCGTATGCGGCAGCTTTGTTCTGTGAAATGGCAGGAGAATGGGATATCACATCTGAAATTGGGTCAATACCCACATATCCGATTTTGAGAACATCAATAGAACTTGAGCATGCACATGATCTGCTATATGCCCTCGGAGCAGTAAATCCAACAGATGGAATCCGTATCGAAGAGGAAGATGGATGGTGCCTGATACGAGCAAGCGGAACAGAACCTAAGATACGGTTCACTGCTGAAGGAAAGAGCATGGATGTAGCAAAGGAACTGCTTCGAAAAGGTGAAGAAATGGTTCGAATAATTCGAAAAGAGGTCAAGTCGTGACAGTCTGTGTCATCCTCGCAGCTGGTGAAGGAAAACGAATGAGGCCGCTGACCGGATCACGGCCAAAAGTCATGCTCCCCCTGGCTGGGAAGCCTATGATTGAACATCTGCTCTGTGCAACCAGGGATGCAGGAGTTTCTGAATTTATTCTGGTTGTCGGATATGGGGAATCATCAGTCAGATCGTACTTTGGTAATGGTGAATCTCTGGGTATTTCTATACATTATGTTACCCAGAAGAGACAACTCGGAACCGGCGATGCTGTGATGACCGTTGCACCCCACGTTCATACCCGTTTTCTTCTCTTAAATGGGGATATGGTCCTCCAGACTGAAGATATCAAAAAAATGCTTCAGACTCCTGCCCCGGCTATGGGAATATTCACATCATCACATCCACAGGATTATGGAGTTGTCACCCATTCCAGTGGGATCGTAACTGGCCTTGAAGAAAAGTCTCTTACTCCGAAAAGTGATCAGATAAATGCCGGAATATACTTATTTGATCCACAAATATTTGAACAATTAAATAAAATTACTCCCTCCCCCCGGGGAGAACTCGAACTTACTGATGCCTTGATGGGATACATAAAAACAGGTTCACTCCAGGCAGTCCCTCTTCAATACTGGGCTGATATGGGTTCACCATGGGATCTCCTTGGAGTGCATGAGGATATGATGAAGGAGATCTCCTCCAGGCAGGAAGGAGTAATAGAAGAGGGGGTTTATATAAAAGGGAATGTTCAAATCGGACCAGGAACGGTTATCATGTCAGGATCATATCTGGAAGGACCATGCATAATCGGTGCTGATTGCAGGATCGGTCCTCATGCATATATTCGTCCGGGAACAGCTGTTGGAAATCATTGTCACATTGGCCACAGTTCTGAAATTAAGAACACTATCATCATGGATGAGACAAATGTTCCGCACTTTTCATATATCGGGGATAGTGTCATCGGGAGTGGATGTAACTTTGGAGCTGGAACGAAGGTTGCGAACCTACGCCATGATAAAAGTACCATCATAATTGGAGGAAAAAATACACGAAGAAGGAAATTTGGTGCAGTTATCGGTGATGATGTCCTCTTTGGTATTAACTGCTCTGTAAATGTAGGAGCAATTGTAGGTAACCATTGCAGAATTGGTCCTCATGCACTTGTTGAAGGCATAATTGATGACGAAACGGTGATACGAAGATGACCCTGCAGGCTGTAATTCTGGCAGCCGGAGAGGGAACCCGGCTCCGACCCCTCACACAGAACCGGCCCAAAGCTCTAATTCCAGTAGCAAACAAGCCAATAATTGAGCATACAATTCTTTCACTTGTTGAAGCAGGTATTCGCGACATCATTGTTGTTGTGGGATACCGGAAAGAGCAGGTAATGAGACACCTTGCTCGTCTTAGCCTCCCGGTTATGGTTGTCAGGCAGACTGAACAGATGGGGACCGGTCATGCCTTGTTGAGCGCAAAGGAAAAAATTGCAGGAGATGTAATCGTCCTTCCCGGGGATAATTACATTGATCCGGTATCTATCAGAAATATTGCACACAATAAGAATTCCCTTCTGTATACAACTCATAAGAATCCATCAAATTTTGGAGTCGTAACGATAGAGAATGAAAATATCACTAGAATTATAGAAAAACCGGTTCATGCCAACAGGATGACAGTCAGTTGTGGCGTATACCACTTAAGTTCAGATATTATCAGGCGTATTCAGATACACATTTTAAGTGAAGCAATTGATGATGAAATCCGAAACGGCACAAAAATATCTGCAATAAAGGCTCAATCCTGGCAGGATGCAATTTATCCGTGGGATTTACTGGTTATGAACAAAAGACTTCTGTCATATATTGAGAAAAGAAAATCAGGGATCATCAGCTCATCTGCTGTTATTGAGGGGCTGGTATCGATAGGATCCGGAACAAAAATCGGACCTGGAACCGTAATATCAGGTCCGGCAATTATCGGAGAAGACTGTACCATCGGGCCTCATGTGGTAATAGAACCAGGAACAAGCATAGGATCACGGGTAAAAATTGAGCCATTCTCAGCATTAAAAAACTCAATTATTATGGATGATGTGGTCATTGCACCTCATTGCAGCATATCAGGATCAGTCATCGGAGAGGGATGTACCATTGGAGAGTATACGTCTGCTGTATTCATGTCAGGTTTTATTCCATATGAAGAAAATGCAGTCCGTTCTGCATGTGGCGTGATAATGGGAAATGGGGTGTTTTGTAAGCCATCTATCACTTTCGAAAATACCATAGTAGGGAATGAAGTGCATATTGAAGGGACATCAAATCTCAAATTTTCATGCACACAAATACCCGATAAAACAAGGGTGATATAAGATGTGTGGCATAGTTGGATATGCCGGATACCGGAGTGCAGCACCAGTTCTGATACAAGGACTTCGAAGGCTTGAATATCGGGGATATGACTCCTATGGAATTGCAACCCTGGCAGAGGATGTATGTGTTCATAAAAAAGCAGGGAAAGTTTCTGATCTTCCTGATTCACCAGAGATTTTACAGGGGACTATTGGGATAGGTCATACACGATGGGCAACTCATGGAATTCCTTCTGATATCAACGCCCACCCGCACCTTGATTGTACTGACAAAATTGCCGTTGTTCATAATGGAATAATAGAAAATTACACTCATTTAAGACGTGATCTTATTGAAAGAGGACATATATTCCGCTCAGAAACTGACACAGAAGTCATCGCACATCTGATAGAAGAGGCTTATGAAGGTGATCTGCTTGAAGCAGTTAAAAAAACGCTGCCCCTTTTGACCGGATCATATGCCCTTTTGATAGTATCAACCGGAGAAAACCGGTTTATTGCTGCAAGAAATCAAAGTCCGCTTGTCCTAGGAATCGGTGACGGAGAGATATTTGCTGCTTCAGACATCACCCCGCTTCTTGAATATACATCACGGGTTATATATCTTGATGATGGTGATATCGCAGAACTGCGAGCTGATTCATATCATGTGTACTTTCAAAATAATCCAGTTGAAAGAGAGATCAAAGAGATCTCCTGGACACCGGATACCGTTCAGAAAGGTGGCTATGCTCATTTCATGCTCAAGGAGATCTTTGAGCAGCCGGATGTTATTCATCGTGCTACCCACGCCGTATCAGAAGAAACATTACCATCATCTCTTCGGGATGCGAAATCAATAACGGTCGTTGCCTGTGGAAGTTCGTACCATGCAGGTATGATCTTCAGATATCTTCTGGAACCGGCATGTGGAATTCCTGTCAGATTAGAACTTGGTTCTGAATATAAATACACGCCAGTTCCTTTCAGTGATGTAATCATCGGGATATCACAGAGTGGTGAGACAGCAGATACACTGGCAGCCATCAGAAAGGGCATTTGTAATAATGTAAGAACTGTTGCAATTACAAACGTACTGAACAGCTCAATTACAAGAAGTGCACAAGATACGATTCTCATGCATGCCGGCCCGGAAATAAGTGTTGCTGCATCAAAATCTTTTCTCGCACAGGTTGGAGTTCTCATGCAGATCGTAAACCTCCTATCAGGAAGGCAATGCATTGATATTTTGGACCATGCCAGGTATGCAATAGAGCAGGTATTGCTTACAGATCTTACTGACGCAGTGGACCTCTGTAGCTCTGCAGATCACCTTTTTTATGTGGGTCGTGGTGTTTTTTATCCAGTTATGATGGAAGGAGCCCTGAAGATGAAAGAGATCTCGTATATTCATGCTGAGGCATATGCTGCTGGAGAACTCAAACATGGGCCTTTTGCATTATTATCTCCTGAAACACCGGTTATTGCTATCTGTTCACCTGGCCAGGCATATGAAGTAATGCTTGGCAATATGAAAGAAATGAAAGCCCGTGGCACCCCAATAATTGCTTTTGGTCTTGAAAATGACACTGATGTCAGGGATATCGCTGATGTTGTGATACCAATCCCGGAAGTCCATCCCTGGATTCAGGTTCTTACATCTACTGTTCTTTTACAACTTCTGGCTTACCACACAGCAAACAGACTTGATCGTGAGATTGATATGCCCCGAAACCTTGCAAAGAGTGTTACCGTAGAATGAATAATACCAGAAAAATTGTTATTTCTGTGGTAGGACCTTCAACCAGGTTTCTATCAGGTATCAGTTATTATACCATCAGGTTATGTAATGCACTTGCGACACAAAACGCAGTCCATGCAATATTATTTAGAAACATGCTTCCAAAAAGGCTGTTTCCCGGATGGAAGCGGATTGGGAAAACTGATGTTTCAATTGGTATCAATTCATCTGTAGAGGTTCTTGAAGTTTTGGATTGGTATAATCCATTTTCATGGGCTCTGGGTGCAAAGCGACTTAGATCTTCTGATGCAGTAATATTTGAGTGGTGGACATCAAGCGTTGTTCACATGTTTCTGGCCTTATTATTGCTATCGGGTAAAAAATCCAAACTATTCATAGAATTTCATGAGGTGGTTGATCCCTTGGAATATGGTATTCTCCCTCTCCGTATGTATGCAAGAATAATGGGGAGAATTATTCGAAGATCTGCATCCCGGTTCATTGTTCATTCAGAACACGACAGGATACTCATTGCATCCCAATACAAAATTAATCCCAAATGCATTGCAGTTATACCCCATGGATTATATGATCAGTACCCGATACTTGACAAAGGGCAAAGCAAAACAATCCTCGGAGTGCAGAATTCTTTTGTAATTCTTTTTTTTGGACTGTTAAGACCATATAAAGGTGTGTCAGATCTCATTCGTGCATTTGAAAAACTACCTGGAACAATTCAGGACAACGCGATACTGCTGATTGCCGGAGAAGCGTGGGAAGATCTTGAATCACTTGAGATAATTAATAACTCTCCTCTTGCAAACCGGATATACCTCAAAAACAGGTATATTGCAGATGAAGACATTCCAATCTTTTTTTCTGCTGCAGATTTACTTGTTTTGCCATATACCCGGGCTTCTCAAAGTGGAGTAGCTCATATCGGTATTGCGTATGGTTTGCCAATACTTGCAACGAAAGTTGGGGGTCTTGTAGAAAGTCTTGGATCATACAAAGGGACCAAATTTGTCGAGCCATTGGACAATAATGCACTGATTCAAGGAATTATGGAATTATACAATACCAGGGCACAGGAGCGATATGAACCTCCAGATGAAATGAGATGGGATAGGATTGCTCTCAAGATGAGAGAGATAATGAGTAATTAAAAAAAATAGTTATTTAGGTTCAAATGAGAATTGCACTGCTATCTTGCCGAGAATTTAAAATTCCAGGAGGAGCTGAACGTCTTGAGATAGATATTGCTTTAGCATTAAATGCGTCAATTGTCTGTTTGGATGTTGATCCAGAATTCCAAAAAATATATCCAATTTCTCAAAGTGTTACATTCCATCCACTGAAGCATAGATTGCCGGGAGAACCATATAAACAATTTTTAGGGATGCTATTATTCCGCAGAATTAAATTGGATTATGATTTTTTTATTATAATGGATGATATGTCATTGCGATATCTCACCCATCGTGTTCCTCATATATATTATATGCATACACCAAGAAGGATTTTATATGACATGTATTATCCTTCAATAAATGAGTATCATTTCCTAAAAAAATATATAATGATAATAATATTGGGCATTGTCCGCTATTGTGATCGTAAATTTGTATGCAAATACGTAGAAAATATTGCATGTAATTCCCATAATACCAGAAATAGAATCTGGAAGACATACCAGCGGGATGCAAAAGTCCTCTATCCCCCCGTTCATCTTAAAACAGATCGAAAAGAAACATCTGGTGATTTTTGGTTATCCGTAACCAGAGTTGATAAGTGGAAACGTGTTGAACTTCAATTAGAAGTTTTTAAACTGATACCTCAAATAAAATTAGTTATTGTAGGAAAAGTATATCCAAAATATAAAAATATTATTAAAAATGCACCAAGTAATGTAATTTTTTTAGATACAGTAAATGATAAAGAGTTGGACAACCTGTATGCTTCATGCCGGGGATTTTTAACTACTGCAATAGACGAGGATTTTGGTATCACCCCATTAGAAGCCATGGCAGTTGGTAAGCCTGTTGTTGCGGTTAAAGAAGGGGGATATTTAGAAACTGTTGTTGATGGAGTAACAGGACTACTTGTTGGGCCAGTACCCCAGGATATTGCAGACGCGATTACATTTATTGACAAAAATCCCGAGACATTTTCTTATCAATGTAAAAAAAGAGCTGAGTTGTTTGAGTATAATATTTTTCAAGAAGAACTAAAAAAATATTGGATGACCATTGTTGATAAAAAACAGAAATAGAATTTTTGTTGTCGCAATACCAGGATAATTGATGATGTTTAAACATTAAAAACAATAGGTGTTATGATGGATTTATGTTTAAAAAGATCTGGAAAAATGATAGGAATGAGGAGGCTACTCATAAGGTGAGTTTCTTCAAAAAAAAGAACCGATTCAATGCAGATTATTCTATATAGGACGGATGAATTATCCAAATCATTTCATCAAATTTCAATGGTGTAATACCCCTCGAGTACCAGATATTTAGACATATAGATATTGATTATATTCAATGGAGGAAAAATGGACCTTAAAATGGTTTTTAAACCTATTCATTTAATAATTGCGAGCTTACTTTTAATTTTAACTTTCTTCTCATTTCTCATAAGAACACTTCCTGCTTATTCAGGAAATGCTGATGTACTCATGTTTGTTGGTATGGATGATCCGACGTACCAACTTCGAAGAATCGAACAGGTGCTTGCAAATTACCCAAATATCGCCTGGTTTGATCCGATGACTTTTTTTCCTAATGGTCAACCAATGCACTGGGGACCACTCTTCCCTCTTCTTGGGGCGACCATCTGCCTGATTACCGGAGCAGTAACCAGAACAGAGATCATAACCGTCTCTCTCTTTATCCCATGTGCGCTTGCTGCACTTATGGTCCCTGTTGTCTATCTTCTGGTGAGCAGAGTTGCAGATTGGAAAGCAGGACTCGCAGCAGCATTTTTTATCTCTATCGTCCCAGGTCAGTTTTTCTTCCGATCATTTTACGGTTATCTTGACCACCATGCAGGAGAGGTCTTTTTTAGTACTCTCTTTTGTCTTTGTTATCTGTCAGCACTCGTGTACTGTAGAAAACATCCCGTTGATATAAAAAATAAAGAGACCTGGAAAATTCCAGCACTCCTGGGGTTGTTATGTGGTGTCACGTATGTTCTCGGTCTTGCTCTGATGCCAACGATGATCCTGTTTGCATTACTCGTGGGAATCTTTACTCCTATCTGGTTCATTATTCAGCGCTATATTGGGCATCTTGGAGCTTCTGCACTTCTCGTTAACTCAGTCACCTTTATTGTAGCAATCATTGGATTTTTTATCATCGGAGTGCATGCAGACGGAGGATTAAATTATTACACAACAGGACATCCAATCGCATATTCCCTGTTAATATTAGCAAATGTCGTATTATTCGGATTTTCATACCAACTTCGTGATAAACCATATTGGTACTACGTTGGTGCTATCGTCGGAGTCTCGGTCCTTGGAATTATTGCTCTGGCTCTGATACTCCCAGACCTGTTCGCATACCTGTCAGCGAATGCAACCGCATTCTTTGGATCAGACGATATTCATTGGAAGACCATTCAGGAAGCACGAGCCTGGACCTGGGATGATGCCTGGCGAACATTCCAGTATAGTCTTCTCCTGTTTGCAGCAGGAGCAGCAGTTCTCATATACCGAATCCGAAAAGAACTCTGTCCCTCACATGCCTTCACCCTCATCTGGGCTTTGGTAATTTTCTATGCAACCTGCCAGCATATCAGATATGAATATTACCTGGCAGTCCCGGTCGCCATTCTTGCAGGAATTGCTGTAGGTTTTGCCCTGAATTTTGTCAAGGATCCATTCGGAACTATTGAAAGAAAGGTACCAGATACTGGTGAGCATCATCACCACCATAAAAAAGCAGGAAAAGGTCATGAGTCACATTCGAAGACTTCCGGAACAGTAAGAACAACTTCATACATTTTTCTGGCAATAATAATCGTATTGGCACTACTTTTCTCATACCAGGCATTGGGACGGGATCTCATGATGGGAGCATATAATCTTAATCCTGATTGGAGAGAGGCAACAGAGTGGCTTGAGAAAAACACCCCAGATCCAGGAGTTGATTATTACGCCATCTATGATAAGGAAAATTATACCTATCCGGATACTGCATATGGAGTTATGTCCTGGTGGGACTACGGACATATTATTACCTATCTCGGGAAACGGATGCCAAATGCAAATCCATTCCAGTACGGTGTGAACGGGCCGAATGGATCTGCCCGTTTTTTTATGACACAAAACGAGAGTGAAGCAAACCAGATCCTTGATAACCTGAACACCCGGTATGTTATCACTGATTATGAGATGGATACCGGAAAATTCTGGGCAATGTCAACGTGGGATAATCCGGATGTTGGTGTTTATCCATACCAACGGACGTTCATCTTCCCAAATCCAGATGAACCAAAGTCAGGGATGAATTATCCGCTTTTAATGAATGCATATTACCAGACAATGATATCCCGGTTGCATAACTTTGATGGATCACAGACCGATCCAGGGAAGGTTTACTTCCTGAGGTACATGAAACCATCAGCTTCAGGATTATCTGCTCCAGTTGTTGTCGATGGTGCACAGACGAATTACACCGCAGGAAAGGCTCTTGTTGAGTCATTTAAACCAGATGAAAATCCACAATATGAAGTCATTCTGGCAAACTTTGGGTATACTGATCCAGTAAGTCCGGTTTCAGCTCTTCAACATTATCGTCTGATATATGAATCAAAAACCAGAACAACCCCTACAGACATGCATGATCTCAGGTACGTGAAGATATTTGAGAAGGTAAAAGGAGCACAAATTCCTGGTGAGGGTATACTGGAATTACAAGTGAAAACAAATGCAGGTCGGGAATTCATATACAGGACTGAAAGTATCAATGGAACCTTTACAGTGCCATACCCAACTGAAACATCTGTCGGAGCAGTGACTATACCAGGCAAGTACCATAATATCAAAACAGGTGCTGAATATTCAATCACCGAAGAGCAAATACAGGGATAGTAAAAAAGAGCGGAAGAAATAGAGGATACAGAGAGATGGAAACCAATCTTATAGCTGGAACACCGGTGCGATATCCCCGCACCGGAACCTCTGGGATAATTACACGACTTGTAGATAAGAATGGAAGCAGATATGCGGAGATTGATTCGACAGGCCTCCTATACCGGCTTGATCAACTGATTCCAGGAAAGCCCACCAGTAAATTTGATCACGAAATGAACCGCGAGGAAGATCTTGCACAGCTCGAACGTGAAAGAAAACGTGTTGAAGAAGAAGCACTTGAAGAACCGCCATCTCTGGATGGTGCATGTGCAGGGGCTGGATAATTACGTGCATCTTTATATCAATACCAGAAAAATTACTTTAACTAATTTGGCAGGGAACATGCAGCCCTGCAGTTATGTCTATAAGTATGATCCGATGGAAATACGTAAGGAGGTTGAATAGCTGGTGCCAGAAGAACTGATTCCTAATACAAATATTGGAGTGGTCGGTCATGTCGATCATGGCAAGACCACACTAGTAAATACCCTCACCGGCGTCTGGACTGACAGACATAGTGAGGAGATGAAACGAGGTATATCCATTCGGCTTGGATATGCAGATGCAGTCTTTTACCGATGCAGAAAATGCAGAGGACCTGAAGGACTTACAACAACACCAGTATGTACACGGTGTGATAGTGAAACTGAACCAGTGAGAGCAGTATCCTTTGTCGATGCTCCAGGGCATGAAACTTTGATGGCAACAATGCTTTCAGGTTCTGCTCTGATGGATGGTGCCATGCTGGTTATTTCAGCAGCAGATCGATGTCCACAGCCTCAGACAAAAGAACACCTCATGGCCCTTGAGCTGGTCGGGATTAAAAAAATCGTCATCGTCCAGAACAAGATAGATGTCGTCTCTCACAAAGAAGCAATCAGAAATTATGAGGAAATAAAGGCATTTGTCAAGGGTACCATTGCTGAAAATGCACCCATCATACCGGTATCAGCACAAAAAAATATCAATATCTGGGCACTTATCCAGGCGCTTGATGAGGTCATTCCAGAACCATCCCGTCACCCGGAAGCAGATCCGGTCATGCTTATTGCCCGTTCTTTTGATGTGAACCGGCCAGGATGCAGCTGGAAAGATGTAAAAGGAGGTGTCGTTGGTGGTTCTCTTATTCGCGGCCTGATTGAAGATGGTGCAGAGATAGAAATCCGGCCCGGAATTCAGAACCAGGTTGAAAATAAAACTAAGTGGGAACCCATTGTCACAAAAGTGACAGAAATCCATAAAGGGCAAAAGAAGGTCCATGTTGCAACCCCTGGCGGACTTCTTGCAATTGGAACAAAACTAGATCCTGCTATTACCAAGAGTGACATGCTTGCCGGACAGGTTCTGGGTCATGTAGGAAAACTTCCACCGGTCTGGGAAAAGATGTGGTTTTCAGTAAAACTTATGGAACGGGTTGTTGGTTCAAATAGTGAAGTGTCGATCGAACCACTCAAACAACGTGAGCCACTTATGCTGTCGGTTGGAACTGCAGTTACCGTTGGGGTGGTGAGCAATACCCGGAAAGATGCAGCTGAAGTAATCCTTAAACGTCCGGTTTGTGCAAGTCTTGGATCACCAATCGCTATCAGCCGGCAGGTTGGTGGAAGATGGCGTCTGATCGGGATGGGGACGCTGATCGAGTGACGGTTCTCATCGACACAAATGCCTTTCTCATGGCATCACAGTTCAAAATAGACCTCCTTGATGAACTGAAATGGTTGCTTGGTTCAGTGAGAATTGTAGTCCCTGATATTGTTCTTTCAGAACTTGAGGGATTATCCAGAGGAAAAGGAAATCACGCAGCAGCAGCCCGTCTTGGTCTGCTTTTTGCAAGAAAATGTGAGGTCATTCCATCCTCTGGAATTGGAACTCCTGATGACCAGATCCTTATGAGTGCACGTGATTTGCAGTGCGGTGTTGTTACTAATGACCGGAGACTACGTGACCAGGTACTGGATGAAGGTCTCCCTGTTGTTAGCCTGGCAGGAAAACAGAAATTAGAGTTAATTCGGAGATAAAAGTATGTATTACCGGTTGGAACTTATTGACAAAGTTCGTGTTCCTCCTCACCGGCTTGGGGAGGATCTTACAACTGTTATTCTTGATGTGCTGCAGGAGCAGCTTGAAGGGAGTATTGACAAAGAAATTGGTATTTTCATCGCCGTTACCAAAGTTCTCAGAATTGGAGAAGGAGAAATGGTCCCTGGAGATGGTGCTGTCTATTATGATGTAGATTTTGAAGGTCTGGCACTACGGCTTTCTCTCCAGGAAGTAATAGAAGGCATTATTGTTGAGACTACCAGTTTCGGAGCATTCGTCAGCCTGGGGCCAATCGATGCAATGCTCCATGTAAGTCAGATTTCTGATGAATACATCAGTTATGATGAGAAAAACTCACAGCTTATCTGCCAGGATTCAGGACGACATCTTGGAGTTGGATCACTAGTTCGTGCGCGCGTAGTAACCTTAAGTCTGAATGAACGTGAGCCTCGGGAAAGTAAGATAGGTCTTACCATGCGACAGGCAGGACTTGGAAACCTTGTCTGGCTTGAAGAGGATATGAAGAACGAACAAAAAGAAAAGAGTGAGTAAACATGGCTGGTGGAAAGAAGAAGCAATACATGGTTTGCCGTGACTGCCACCGGGTTGTTGAAGGGACGTCATGTTCCATATGCGGAACCTCCAACCTTACCGCCGATTGGTCCGGGTACCTGGTCATCATTGATCCGGAACATAGTGAAGTCGCCCACCGGATGAATATCACACTTCCCGGAAGATACGCACTTAAGGTCCGTTAATGCGAGTTCTCCCTGCCCGGCATCGCCAATTGTTTAAAGAACCATTTGGCACCCTTTTTCTCTCCTTTGAAGAAGTTCTGATCCAACTTCCAGGGAAGCGTGTTTTTAGTGTTGGTGATGTGGTAACTGCACATCTTCTGACTGCTGGAAGACCACCGGATGTTGCAGTTGTTGACGGGCACACGATGCGACAGCCGTATCCTGGTGTGAAAATACCAGAGTACCATCAAATCCTTGTAAAAAATCCTCCAGGCGGACTTACTGAAGAGTTAATTGAAGCATCAACAATAGCAGCGGGGCAACCTGGAACCGTCATTCAGGTTGAGGGTGAAGAGGATCTCGCAGTAGTACCTCTTGCAATGCACGCGCCATTAGGTACAATCATCTTATATGGTCAACCAGGCGAGGGAGTTGTTATGCTGGTAATTACACAGGATATGAAAAAACGTGCTGAGGAATTGTTTTTGTGCTTTGAAGAGGTTAGTACATCCGCTGCGCGCGAGGTATTTAATATCTGACAGGTAACCTAATACGGATCTCTATGGAGATTACTATTACTTCAGATAAAGAGAATGTGTTGTTAAACCGAAGAGAAGTTGGATTTAACATCGTATTCAATGGAGCAACTCCATCACGTAAGATGGTTCATGCAAAACTTGCAGCAATGCTCAACACGCCAAAAGACCAGCTCGTGATTGGATCTCTTCAGAACCGGTTTGGAATGACACAAATCACCGGTGATGCCCGGATCTATACCTCTGCAGAAAATCTGAAAAAGATTGAACCAGAGTACATCCTGAAACGTGGAATGGTTGGAGAAGAGGAAAACAACGCAGATGCTCAGGATGCACCGTCCGGTGACGCTGCGGAGGCATCTTAAGGGGGCATGAAATATGGCAGCAAAAGGTAAAAAAACAGAAAAGGCTGCAGTCAAGCGGTCTGCCTATTTCAAAGTTGAAGGAAAGAATGCAGTTCCTCAGCGCAGGTACTGTCCCCGGTGTGGGCCGGGTGTTTTTATGGGTGAGCACAAAGACCGTGTCACCTGTGGAAAATGCGGCTACACTGAATTTAAGAAGTAATCCTGATGAAAACAGGACCGGTACTGGGAATCGAGGGAACTGCCTGGAATCTCAGTGCTGCTCTTTTTGATGAAGACCTGATTAAACTGGTCTCGAATCCATATAAACCGATACAAGGGGGTATACATCCTCGTGAGGCCGCCCAACATCACGCAGCGGTAGTGACCAGTGTTATTGAGGAAGTACTTGAGAATAATCCAAGACCTGTTGCAATTGCATTTTCACAAGGTCCTGGCCTTGGACCATGCCTGCGGATTGTCGGAACAGCTGCACGGGCTCTTGCACTATCACTGAACGTACCACTCATTGGTGTCAATCATTGTGTGGCACATGTTGAAATTGGACGGTTTGCATCAGGATTTGATGATCCCGTCGTTCTCTATGCCAGCGGAGCAAACACACAAGTACTCGGATACCTTCAGGGCAGATACCGGATATTTGGTGAAACACTAGATATCGGAATAGGCAATGCAATTGATAAATTTGCAAGAAGCAAAGGATTGCCTCATCCTGGTGGTCCGGAAGTCGAACGGATTGCACAGAATGGGACATACATTCCCCTGCCCTATACTGTGAAAGGAATGGACCTTGCATTTTCCGGACTTGTTAGTGCTGCAAAAGACTCATCAGAATCCCTTGAAAACGTCTGTTACAGCTTTCAGGAAACAGCATTTGCAATGTGTACTGAAGTAACAGAACGCGCACTCTCTCAAACAGGTAAGAATGAACTCATCCTGGTTGGTGGGGTGGGTATGAACAAACGTCTCCAGGAGATGCTTCGGCTGATGTGTGAAGAACGAGGTGCTGCATTCTCAGTACCAATTCCTCAATATCTGGGTGACAATGGTGCCATGATTGCATACACCGGACGAGTCATGATGGAGTCAGGTTGTACCATTCCTGTTGAACAATCGCGTATCAATCCGTCATTCCGAGCAGATCAGGTGAACGTTACCTGGCGAACCGAGCCAGATAACAAAAGCACTCATGCGGAAGAGAACAGTGCACGAGGTGCTGAGGCTATTGTCAGGTTTTCAGATGGCTCTGCAGCGAAGATCAGGACATCTAAACAGTATCGTCATCCCGAACTTGACAGAAGACTGATTACTGAACGAACCCGTGCAGAGGCAAGGCTAATCGTTGAGGCAAGAAAGGCAGGAGTCAGAACACCAATCATTCGTGACATTTCTCATGATACCATTATCATGGAACATATCACCGGCAGAAAACTCAAGGAAAAACTTAATCCTTTATTGTTAGAAGAGGCCGGTCGGATGGTTGGAAAACTCCATTCTGCACAGATTGTTCATGGAGATCTGACAACCTGTAATTTCCTGGTTAAGGACAGGAAAATATGGCTTATTGATTTCGGCCTTGCGACTACTTCGGCAGAGTTAGAACATCGCGGTGTTGACGTTCATGTCCTGTTTCAGGTTCTCGAAAGCACCTCACCAGAATCTGACGTGCTGAAAGAGGCTTTTATCCGAGGGTATCGTGAGATAATGCCACAGGCGAATGATATCCTGGAGCGAGAACATGAGATTGAATTGCGGGGGAGGTACCTGTGAGAATTACATTTGTTACAAGCAACGAACATAAAGCACGTGAAGCAGCAGGTATTCTTGCGGGCCTTGCAGAGATAGAACATGTGTCTATGGATATCCCCGAACTCCGCTATGATTCTATCGCAGAAATTGCAGCAGGAAAAGCAGCATATGCATTTTCTGTCCTGAAGCGGCCGGTTATTACCGATGATACCGGGCTTTTTATACCGGCACTCAACGGCTTTCCCGGAACATGCGCTGCATATGTCCAGAAGACTATCGGGAATGCCGGAATTCTTACCCTTATGGCAGGATTTGCAAACAGATCTGCAACATTTGAAACAGGAATCGCCTATTACGACGGTGTGCGTCAAAAGGTATGCACCGGAACAATTGATGGAAAAATAGTGGTTCCCCGGGGATGTAGTGGATTTGGATATGATCCAGTCTTTGAAGTGGATGGAGTAACTTTGGCTGAGATGACTGAAGAAGAAAAAAACAGGATATCTCACCGAGCAATCGGACTTCATGCATTGCGGGACTGGCTGGCAGAAGAGTTGAGGAGAGACCAGGCATAACCCTTATGTGAGGTTACATCCCTCTATATAAGACAGATATTTACGGAGATATGATATGGCACGTTTTCCTGAGGCAGAAGCAAGACTATTAAACGTAAAGATATGCATGCACTGCAACGCCCGTAACCCGGTCAGGGCAGTCAGCTGTAGAAAATGCGGGTATGTAAACCTGCGTCCAAAGAACAAGGATCGGAAAGCCTGATTTTTCAGGCTGAATAAAACGTTACTTTTTTCCCTCTCGCGCTGTATTCACCTTTAAAGGTCTCAATATTGCGCTTATATCCAATCCGGTCAGTGATGCCAATTTTTCGTAGTTCTTCTCTGACACGCATTACATCAGACTCATCTTCCCAGTCTGCTGTGTAAACATAGATGACTTTTCTGTCATCTCTGGCGTCAGGATCAGGTTTTGCTGTCGAAACTTTAGCAGAGAGGCCGAGTTTTCCTTCCCAGGTGAGATCGCGGATCTGCCGCCAAACATCGTCCACGACATCCATCGGAAGAAACACGAGCCATTTCCCTGCTTTTTCAATATCTGCAGCTTTGCCATCAACATGCGGAGAATCCTGTTCTATCCATCTGGCTTGAAAAGTTTTGCTCGGAATGACTCCTTCACCTTCCCGGATCATTCTGAATATTTCATCAGGTGAATTGAATTGTTCTATCAGGATTTCTACGATTTCAGGGTACATCGAAGAAAAATCGGTAAAAATTTCAGAAAAAAGATCTTCAAAAGGTTCACCACTCTCAACAATGCGGGACAGAGATTTTTTTCGCATATGCAGCTGGCTTCCGAAAAAGAGCTCAAAAATGGCATATGCGCTCTCCGCAAGTTCATCAGTTTCAGCTGCGTTCATACTCAGGAATAACGCCTGTTAGGAAAAAATAGATATTGGTTTTATCGAAACAGGGTACTGTTTGGATAGAGGTGCCGAAGACCGCGCCATGCTTCTTCTGCAACTGATTCATCTGCTTTTAGCTGTTCTTTTAGAGAATCCCTGACATCATTGTTGTGAGTGCCAAGACCACTGCTTTTTTCGAGCTCTTCATCTGTCTCGCTGCTTGTCACCAGGTAAAACAATAGTTTGGTAAGGTTCAATGCATCCGGATAGAACTCTGGACTTACTTTCATAGCACTTGCAGAATAATACACAGACTGGACATCAATCCGTTCAGAACTGTTCAGAGATCTGTCAGTCAGGCCATCGATGACCGGATTTACAATCGTCATGAATTCTTCATCATCAAAAGGTTCTGAAGTATTTGTTGTAAGAACAAGTGGCATTGTCGTCGGATCTGATGCCGCTGAACAAATGCCGGTGAATGTAGTCATCACGAGGACTAATAGCACGATTGCCCATTGTTTCATTAACATGTTGTATCGCATGATTGTCTGTATCATCAGCAGAAAAAGGATCTTGTCTTCATTATTCAAACCGGTTGTTATGATGCATTGAAAAGCGTGTTTTTGATAAATAAACAGGCGTTGAGATGAGGACTATCACTGCCGAAAGATAAAAAACTGCAGTAATTCCTGCCTTATCCATAATCATTCCACATAGAAGAGGGGATATAATCATTCCAATACTCATAACCATGTTTACTGTCCCCATTGCAGCCCCCTGCCCAACATCACGTCCAGTAATCGTGACAAGGGCATACATCGCTGGAACAGATATTCCTCCTCCAATACCCATAATCAGGGCAAAGAGCATATAATTCCATAATCCTTCAAAACCAGGAACCAGGGCCAGGGCAAGTGCAACAATAATACATCCAACAGTAATGAGAACATATTTATCAAACCGATCTGCTAACCGTCCACATACCCTCTGGAGCAATGCGGTAGAGAGAACAGATACAGAAATTACCATCCCGGTCTCTCCCACGGATAAATTGCCAATATGAGCTGCAATAACCGGTAAAAATACCATAAACGTTCCATTAGCAAACGCGTTCATTAACTGGTATAAGAGAGGTATTCTCAGACCCGGATGAGTAACCAGGTTCATAATAGGTGTCTGCTCTTTTCGCGTACCCCGATAATCAGGTAAGAAAACCAGACAGGTTATGAGCGCTACACCAGTAAGACCGGCCATACAGATAAAAGCCATATCCATTCCAGCAAGATCGGTAACGATCCCCCCCAGAAACGGACCAAATCCCATTCCAAGGAATAATGAACTGGTGAATGTCCCTAAATACCTCCCTTCCATTCCAGCCGGGGCGATATCTCCGATATATGCCATCGCTACCGGAAAAACCATCGCTGATGCAACCCCTTGGAGAAATCTGATTCCGGAGAGTTCAAGCACAGAATTTGCAGGAACATACAGGAGAGAAAATAATGCATAAATAAATAGTCCAATGATGATTATCTGCCGCCTCCCCTGGGTATCTGAGAACCTTCCAAAAAAAGGCATCGCAATTGCTCTTGATACAGCAAATGAAGAAAAAATCATGCCTATTCCAAAACCAGATGCACCAAGTGTTTCAGCAAACCGGGGAAGCAATGGAATAACAATACCGATTCCAAGCATTGTTGTGAAAACTGCAACATATAACGAAGTAAATAATAGCCGGTGATCCCTTCTTTCTGTCAGAACAGGATCGGAGATCTGCATATACGTATATTATCCTTAATTCCATATCAGATTCGCTTGAATTATCCTCATCATGTGACCATCCTTATTATCTCATGAGACTGATATCCAGATGGAGTATCGTGTGATATGGCTGGAACAGATGTGAGTCAGGGGCAAGGTTTTCGTTTTCTAGGAGTCCTTGTGGATCTTGACAACACACTCTACGATTTTGGGACTGCTAAAGAAGAAGCCTGCAGACAGGTTGTCAATGCTGTTGGAACTGGGACTGTTGATGATCTGATTCGTGCATTTTTGTTCTCTCCATATGGTGTGGAAAGTCCAAAAGCTATTCAGGCCTTTCTTACCGAGAAAGGAATTACCGATCCAGATGTGTTCATCCTCGCAGTAAATGTATATACCAAAGCAAAAATTGAGTCGATCAAGGCATACCCAGGAGTATATGAAACGCTCCTGAAAATACATACCGCTGGCCTAAAAATTGGAGCTGTCACGAATGCCAGCTTAGAGCATGCTTCTGAACGATTACTCCATATACAGGCATCTGATTTTTTAAACTGCCTTGTAACTCCCGATAGCACCGGCTTAAAAAAACCTGATCCTGCAATGTTCCTCCATGCTGCATCAATTCTGAAAATTCAGCCACATCAGCTCTGTGCAGTTGGAGATAATCTGGTAAATGACATTAAGCCGGCAAAACAGGCAGGAATGTGCACCATACATGCAGAATATGGAAACAGGCTCCCACCAGAGTTCTCTGAAGGTATCTGTGCTGATTTTTCAATATCATCATTTTCAGACATCCTTCCAATTCTGGGATTATAAAATCAGGTTATACTTTTACCCACAACAGATTCAACAGCCCGTTTCCAGTTTGTCATATCCTTAATGGTCTGAATATATCCTATTACTTTTCCGGATGTATCTATGATAGGAGATGCTTTTGCCCAGACATACGTCCCTTTTCCATTGTGAAATGCAGGAACAAATGCTTCGGTATAAAAACTATTGCCAACACGAGAAACCTGAGGAAATACCTGAATCAACTCTTTTGGAGGAAGATCAAAAAGATCCACAAGAACCGGCAAGGATGGCACATGAGTTTTTATAAGATCTTTATAACTCTGTGAGCCGATAATTTCCCGTTTTTTAAGACCTGTGAGGGTTTCCATCGCCTCATTCCAGGCAACTACCACTCGTTCACGAGAGATTATAAAGGTAGGATCACCCATCTGCTCAACTGTTCCTTCAAGTTGATCTACCATCAATGCAAGAGACTCCTCGATGGCACGCTGGTTCGTGATATCCAATACAGAGATCAAAGTGCAAAGGTGTAACCCGTACCTATCAAGTACCCGCGATAAATGAACCTGTATTACGAGTGGTAGATTTTTATCATCAATATCAGAAAAAACACGAGTATAGTTGCCCTTCTCCATTAATGCTGCACGGATATCAGGGACAGAGCCAATGATCTGAGGATAAAAACTCAAACTCCATTCTATTGATCTCCCAATAATGGTACCTTCAGGGACTCGAGAAAAGATACGTTTAAAGGATGGATTTGCATACATTATCACATCATCAGGCGTAATAATTGCCATTCCTTCGTATGAATGAGCAATTGCCGTATCTTTTATTTCAAGTTCTCTGACCATCTGAACATAATGAGTAACATCGTACAAGTACGCAATATGGCAAATCGATTTCTTGCCCTCATCGTAGACACCTGAAATGGTAACCGAGAGATGCATCTTTTTTCCATCTTTTCTGACACCTTCCACCTCAAAAGAAGGCTCAGGACTTCTGGAATTATTTTGTCCATGAACGATGTCCGGCAATGAAAAATTATCACCCGTGGCAAAATTATCAAAAGGAAGCTCCAGCACCTCATTCAGGTTATTATACCCCCAGAGATCGAGAAACGCTTTATTAACATATGTAATACAGCCATCAAGGGACAAAAGGGCAATTGGAACAATGGAAGAGTCCATAGCGTGACTTTTGATGAGAAGTTCAAGCTCTGAACGCTTCCGATCTGTGATATCTCTTCCTACCCCCTGATACTCAATCACTGCTCCATTCTCATCAGTCAGCATCCTGTTGACCCAGTGAAACCACCGATACGATCCTGATGGGAGAACAAACTCAAATTCTGTTTCAAAAACTGGTGATTGACAAGAACACGCACCTATCCCTTCCCTGACCAGTTGCACCACATGAGGAGTCATAAAGTCAAACAATGAATGGTGGGGTACTTCAGTTTGATTCAGCTGGAAAAGTCGACAAAATGCACCGTTTGCAAATGTTATAATGCCATCTTTGTCATATCGACAGATAAGTTCTGTTTGATCCTCAACAATGCCACGGTACCTCGCTTCACTGATCCGAAGCCGCTCTTCCATTTCGGTCTCAAGAGTAACATCCTCAATAATGAGCGTGAGACCAGAACGACCATTATCAAGTGCTGTTTTCAGATATTTTACTTTAAAAAAACGACGCCAGTCATATTTGCTAAATGTCACAACAGCAGTATGCTCTGACTCAGAATCAGAGCGAAGAAAATTATCAAAATGGAACGCATTCAGGATTTCATCTGACAGAATATCATATGACATACCAGTAACAGTTGAGTTATCCTGATCAAACATTCTGCAGAAACGTTCATTTACCTGGATAATCCGACCATCACTGGAAAGAACCAGAATCCCTTCCTTGGTAAACCCGAGAAGACTAGAAAGAGGAACACGATGTGAAAGATAAAAGACTTTGGCAGCTCCCATCTGCTGCATCTCAATCGTCCCTGAAATCTGAAGTATTTCAAGATATTTCGCTACTGAATTCCGGTTACATTTCAGCCGCTGTGAAATTTCAGAAATTGTAAGCCCTCTGGGGTAAATCTTAAGCAAACTACGAATTCGGTTAAGAAATTCCCCATCTTCAACCATATATCCTGTTCGTATGTTCTTTCCTGATAAACATATGCCATGCATTCTTTATACGAAAATTTCTCAATTCATTTGGATTGAAGCAGAGCTTTAGAATATTAAACCTAGCTGTGACCTCATTTTTCATCAAAAAAAACAGGAATAGTATTTCATATAACATGAATACCTACATATTCACGATTGAATTGAACAATTTCGCAAAAGAATTGTCATCGAGATAATTATAGAATGTCTCAATTATTCAAATCTCATGGAGCCTCTCTGATTAACAGTTTCACGATAATACTGCTGGTTTTACTTTTAATTTCAGTTCTTTCTATCACTACCCTCTGGTATATTGATACAAAAAATCAGATCGAATCGCGATATTTACTCCAAAAAAACCATACCGAACAGACCCTTCATCAATCAGTAATATGGATTGACAGTGGAATCCGCCTCTATGAATATTCATTTGAGCCAGGTCTTAAAAGTGCGATGAACCAGTATCTGGATGCATATAATACTTCAAAAGGTGAGATAGGCGCCATCAATCTCATCTCTTTAAAAAACCAATTTAATCAAACATATGGGGGTATTTGGGATCTTTATATTATTAATTCAGATGGAATGATTGAAAAGACTACATATAAACCAGATTTACATTTAAATTTCAGCCATTACAAATCTTTTTTTAAAACACTAAGCAGTATCAGGGAAAATGGCGATTACGTTGTAGATAGAACAGTGAAAGGATTTGTGAAAGGATCGCCGAATAGGAAATTTGTGTATCAGGGAACACCTGACAAGAAATATATTCTAGAAATCAGCAGAAATTTTGAAGATTTCATTCCACCCGAGACAAAATCATCATATGAGGAACTCCTGAAAACGATCCCAGAACTTAATCCGGACGTGGTAGCAGTTGACCTCTATAATGTTCAGGGAGAAATCGTAACAAAATGGAATGCAAGTGAAGTATTCATACCAAACACTCCTGATCTCCAGCAATCTATCCTCAATACATTTACTAATAAAACAAACACAGCAGAAATAGGCCTTAAAAATCTTAAGGAGACAACATATATCTATCTTCCAATTCATGACACACGACATCCATCGTCTCCGATGATGAACCTTGCAGCCAGGGTTGTATACTCTACTGAAAAAATCCAGAGAACACTTGTTGAAACTACAATTATATACCTGATAATCCTGCTGTGTACCCTTTTACTTTCATTACTTGCAGTATGGCAGACCTCAAAATTGTTTTCAAAACCGGTAAAAGGACTTATTGGTGATCTGAATCTAATAGCCGATGGAAAATTGGATCATAAGATCCGATCAACCGGAATTTTGGAACTTGAGCAGATAGAATCAGCAATAAACCGGCTTGTTAAAAACCTCAAATCTTCAATTCTGACTCTTCGTAATCAGGAGATCCAGATAAAAAATGAACTTATACAGCGAATCCAGGCTGAAGAAAACATAAAGGTATTGCTGAGTGAAGTTCAGGAAAAAGAGCAAGAGATAAAAAATAGTGAACAACGTTACCGAAGTGTCGTTGAGACACAAAACGAATATATCTGTCGATATACTCCAGATGGAACACACATTTTTGCAAATGAGGCGTATTGTAGACTTTTTGGGAAAAAATGTGTAAATATCCTTGGAACAAAACTCTCTTTAAAAATTCCTGCAGATGAGATAGCCGAAGTCAGGGAACATTTCTCTTCACTTACCCCTGATCATCCCGTCGGCCTTAATGAACATCACATCATTCTCCCAAATGGTGAATCCCGTTACATTCAATGGGTGGACCAGGCCTTTTTTTCTGATGATGGAACTGTTATCGAATATCAATCAGTAGGGCGTGATCTTACAGAACTTAAAAAACTTGAAAAAAGTCTTCATGAATCTGATGCCTTGTACAGGGAAACGGTGAATGCTATGGATGATGGGATATTTGTGACAGATAAGACACAAACCATAATTATTCATAATATCTGGAAGAAAGGGAGGAAAGAAGGATTAATTAAACCTCTTAAAGATTTTACCGGAAAATCTCTTTTTTCCATTTTAACATATCTGAATGAACCGGATTATCTGAATTATGAATATGTGTTTCATACCGGCAATATCTTCGTGTCTGAGAAGACTCTTAATCAGAATGACCAGATGACCATAGAAACAAAGATCATTCCTATCTTTGATGATGGGCAGGTAACAACAGTTGTGACCATTATACGGGACATATCTGCACGAAAACAAGCTGAAAAAGCTCTTCAAAAACTGAATCGGGATCTGGAAGAGATCATCTGGAAACGTACTGAAGACTTGCAGGAATCGCTCGATGAACTTGACGCATTCGCTTACAGTGTTTCACATGACCTTCGAGCACCAGTTCGGGCAATAGACGGGTTTTCACATCTCCTTTTAATGAAAAACAGTGATCTTCTCAATGAAGAAAGTAAGCATCTGATTGTCAGGATCCGTGAAGGTGTTATGACAATGGATCGCCTTATCCAGGATCTATTACGGTTTTCCAGGACCGGAAGGCAGCCATTATATGTTATTGATATAGATATGGCCAACCTTGTCAGAGGAGTAATAACTGAACTGACCAGTCAGCCAGAAAGTAGAAACATTTCAGTAAAAATTTTTGATTTGCCACATGCAAAGGGTGATACCGGATTAATACGACAAGTGTGGTTTAACCTAATCTCGAACAGTATCAAATTTACTCCCCCTCCCACTATCCCTGACATAACGATTGGTTCATATGAGAAAGAAAAAGAAATAATTTACTATATCAAAGACAATGGTGTCGGATTTGATATGCAGTACGCAGATAAAATATTTGAAGTATTTTCAAGACTTACTCCATCATCAGAAGTAGAAGGAACTGGAGTCGGTCTTGCCTTGGTGAAAAGAATTATTATCAGACATCATGGCAGAATCTGGGTACAATCTGAATCGGGCAAAGGAACAACGTTTTATTTCACAATGCAGGGGACAGATGGAGACGAAAGGAGACAGGAGGCTTGAAATCCTTCTCATTGAAGATAACCAGAATGATGTTGAACTATTTCTGAATGTTGTTGACTGGATAAATATGGGGGATCAGGTCAGGGTTTTCTTAGATGGAAGAGAAGCCCTGGATTTCCTCCATGGAAAAGGACAATATAAAGAGAATTCGTGTACCCTTCCATCAGTGGTATTTATCGATTTGAAAATGCCCCTTATCAGCGGACATGAAGTGCTCAAGGCAATCAGGAAAGATAAACGGACAAAAACACTTCCTGTTGTTGTATTTACATCATCTGATCAGGAGACTGATATCGGGGAAACCTATCGATCAGGTGTAAATAGTTATGTAGTAAAACCGGTTCAGTTCGAAAAATATGCCGAAACAATCAGGGATCTCATTAATTACTGGAGAAATGTAAATATTCCCCCGGATCAATACAAATTTTCGGAATAGTACATATTTGCTTATTCTTTTCTTATTACTTCAAACCTGATCTTTCTTTCCTCTACAATTCGTGCAACGGACCTTTCTCGAGGAGAGAGAGAACTTGATCCGGTTTTTACTTCAACGATGACTATTTCATTCAGATTTCCTTCAGATAGCCCGTTAAAAATAATAAAATCAACAGGAGATCCTAAAAAACGAGCATCAGAGGGATTGTATGGGAATTTTGAAAACCAGGGAACAAGGTGCTCAGTAATTTTCCCTTTGATAACAGCATGAGAACGATGCACTGCGTCTTGACGAATTTTCTGTTCTTCACGAATCTGCCATTCTTTAAATAATCCTTCTGCCTGTATTTTTGCTCGTGAATCAGCCTCGTTCATTATCCATGTATGCCATCGATCCTGCTCATCATGTTTCCATGTCTCAAATAAGACCTGAGCCTGACGGACTATCCTTTTTCTTGAGATTATTAGGGATATAACCAAAATACCAATCAGAACTATCAGGAACAGGATGATGAAATCAGGGTACAATGAAAGAGAAGATATAGAGAAAACCATTGTATGAATACCTGCTTATGAACCGGGAGAAAGAACTGACTTAATTGCTTTATCAAGACCTGTTTTATTATATGGCTTGGTCAGTACTCCGGAGAATCCGTAATCGGCAAATGCTACAATTGCCGGATCAGAGAGATCACCACTGGAAACGAGAACCTTAACATCAGGATCTGATTCCCGGATGATTTGAACAACCTCCCTTCCTCCCATTCCTCCGGGAATGGTAAGATCGAGAATAATAACATCATATGGAAAACCGTCTTCACGTGCTTTTCTAAACGCCTCAAGTGTTTCTTCTCCGGTGAACGCGATCGTTGGATCGTAGCCCAGTTTTTTTAATAGAATACCGGTTATTTCACAGATCGCCGGTTCATCATCCATGAGAAGAATTCGATATGCCATATATTTCGATACAGAATGGTATGAACATCTGGTTATAAGACATTTATGAGTTGTTATGCTTTGACTCATCAGGTTCATGCATTATTAAAACTAACTTGTATCGGTTTTTGTGTATTTTCATCTATATCTTACCGATTCCTGCAATCTTGCTTGTCAATACTGCAGGGGTAAAATATTCGATACCCCTGAACTTGAATGTGATGACCTTGCCATTGATGAGTCTATTCCTGCTGAAATCACCTGGGAAATGAGAGATTTGTTCCGATTCTTATCTCAGGATCCAGATGCGGTCCTCACTTTTATTGGTGGAGAGCCTACCTTGCGTTATGACTTGATATGTACAATTATGAATGAAGCTCCGGTAAAGAGATTCATGATACAGACCAATGGAACACTCCTTCACAAATTACCATCAGAAATCGTAAACCGTTTTGAGACTATCCTCATTTCAATAGATGGCGATCAGAAGACTACCGATCAAGGAAGGGGAGAAAGAACCTATGCCAGGGTCATGGAAAATATCAATCATATTCATGCGAACGGATACCGGAATGAAATTATTGCACGGATGACCGTGACCGAGCGAACAGATATCAGACAGGCAGTCCGATACCTCTCCCATAATCCGGATTATTCATTTTCCTCTATTCACTGGCAGATTGATGCAAATTTCTGGAATGATTATTCACTCCGTTCTTTTGAAAAATGGGCGCATAACTCATATATTCCTGAAATCCACCACCTTGCGAGGGACTGGCTTTTTATCATTCAAAAGAGTGGGAAAGTTCCAAAATGGTATCCATTTATAGATACCCTTGAGGATATCCTTTTGGGCAGGAAAAGTAGATTGCGTTGTGGATCCGGGTATTCCAATTATTCAATCCTAACTGACGGGAACATTGCTCCCTGTCCTATCATGGTGGGTATGAAAGATTACTATGCAGGATCGATTACCACTTCAAAACCAGACTCTCTTCCGATCATACCAGTGAAAGGGAGATGTGAAACGTGTGACATTCTGGATTTTTGTGGAGGAAGATGCTTGTATTCATCCATTTTGCAGCCCTGGCCGAATGAAGGAGTTGAGCTGGTGTGTAAGACAGTTCGGGCTCTTCATGATGCGATCAGTGGGATAGTTCCAGAAATTCGGGAACTTATTGAAAAAGGAAATATTACTCTGAACGATTTTGCTCATGAAAAATTCAACGGGTGTGAGATAATTCCATAAAGGCAATTAGGGTTTCCACTCTTATCTCACGATAAATTATGACTATTGAGCCCAAAATGTATGTACATGAAAATATCAGTCCTTGCCAGTGGAAGCAAGGGCAACTGTGTGTATATAGAAGGTTCATCTGGCGCTCTTATTATTGATGCTGGGCGTTCAGCAAGGGAAATACTTGGAACAAAAGTTCGGAGAGGACGACTCCAGGAGGCTGGAGGAAAACGTGAACTTATCCAGGGAATTCTCATCACCCATGAACACGGTGACCATGTGAAAGGTCTCGGGCCTCTTGGGAATGCCCTGAAAGTGCCGGCTTATGGGACGAGTGGAACACTGGATGCAACAAACCGGATGATTCAGTCAAAAAAGAATTTTCCGTTCCAATCAATCCACCCCGGTGATCCCGTTTCCATCGGTGATTTTTTGGTAACATCCTTTTCAGTTTCGCATGATGCAATCGATCCGGTTGGGTACCTTATTGAAGAAGATGGGGTTCGCCTCTGCTACTGTACAGATACCGGTATGGTAACGTCAGGTATGCTGGAAATGTTAAAAAAATCTGACGGTGTAATCCTTGAGTCGAATCATTGTCCGCAGATGCTCAAAGACGGACCATACCCGGCCTTTCTTAAACGGAGGATAGCCTCTTCACGGGGACATCTCTCGAATGAAGATGCCGGGACAGTCCTTGCAGAAATTTCCCGGTCAATCCATTGTGCCATCCTGGCACACCTGTCAGAGGAGAATAATGAGCCGGGACTTGCTATCAGGAAAGCTCATGAAGCATTAGGACTTGCAGCCGATGATGTGGATCTCTTTGCGGCATCCTCGATTGATACCAGTACACGGCCGGCACATAGAAAACCGAAAGGTGATTGCAGATTTCAATGTACTGATGATTGTTGGAAGATTTCTATATCCCTTTAAATCTCATAACCATGTTGTTTTCGGAATTTTCAGATCTGTGTAAACGTCTTGAAAAAACTTCAGGAAGACTGGATACTATCGCCATACTTGCTGAGGGTATAGCCAGCCTCTCTGATGATGACCTCCCCCATTTTTGCCGGCTTATCCTGGGAAAACCATTCCCTGAGTGGAGCGGGAAAAAACTCGGGATCGGCCCGAATCTTTTGTACGAAGCAGTGGCATATGTCACGGGAAGAAAACGTGAAGAGGTGATTGATCGTCTGAGTCGGGTTGGAGATGCTGGTGCTGCGGTAGAAGATCTTCTCTCCCAGAAATCACAGACATCTTTTTTCACGGTTGAACTGACCCTTACAGATGTTATGGCCGCCCTTGTTGAGATATCCGGAATGGAGGGGAGTCGTTCCCAGAAAGAAAAGATCAGGGTTATTCAGCGAATACTATCCAGTGCTTCACCTCTTGAGGGTCATTATATCACTGCAATTCTCCTCGAAGATTTCCGGATTGGGGTTGGAGAAGGAAACCTTCGTGATGCCATTGCTCAGGCACTCGCGGTAGATCCAAGCCTTGTTGAGTATGCAAACCAGGTCAGAAATGACATGGGAGAAGTTTCAGTGTTGGCACGAAAGGGAGAAGATGCTCTTCGCTCAGTACGGCTGATCCCGTTCCATCCGGTCAGGATGATGCTTGCACGGCAGGGAACCATCTCTGGTGTTTTGGAGGAGGGAGATCCGGTTGCGGTTGAGTATAAATACGATGGAGCAAGGTTTCAGTTTCACAAACAGAACGGGATCTGCAGGATGTACTCCAGGCGGCTTGAAGAGGTTACAGCAGCTATGCCTGATGTCGTCGCACTCCTCGATAATGCTCTTCTGGATGATGTGATCGTTGATGGAGAAGTCATTGCTGTTCAGGAAGGACACCCCATGCCATTTCAGACGGTCCTTCGAAGGTTTCGGAGAAAACATAATGTAGCGAAGGCAGCGGATGCCATCACACTGATTCCAAACCTCTTTGATATTCTCTATTACAATCAGGAAATGCTCATCGACCTGCCATTTCAGGAAAGAAGGGAGATGTTAACAAAAGTTGCATCTCAGTATGTGACACCACAACTGGTATCCGATGATGAAACAGAGATCGAAGCATATTATCATAGAGCCCTTGATGCCGGACATGAAGGAGTTATGTTAAAAATACAGAGATCGCGATATACACCCGGTGTCAGAGGCAAAGACTGGGTAAAAATAAAACCTGAAGCAGACACACTGGACCTTGTTGTAACGGGGGCTGAGTGGGGAGAGGGAAAACGTGCTCATGTCTTTGGATCATTTCTTCTTTCCGTCAGGAGTAATGAGAAACTGGTTCCACTAAGTCGGGTTGCAACTGGTTTTTCTGATGAACAACTGAGTTGGCTGTTTACAACACTTCAAGATGATATTATTCGGAAAAATGGAAAAATGGTCTTCTTTGAACCACGACTTGTCTTTGAGATAGGGTACTCAGAGATTCAAAAAAGTCCCAATTACGAAGGTGGGTATGCTCTCCGATTTCCCAGGTTTATTGAAGTGAGAGAAGATAAAGACCTGAAAGAAGCAAACACTGCAGAAGACGTCGAAGAAAGATATATACAGACTCATCGCCCTCTACAAACACCCTAAAATATCTATTCAGAAGATAATCCTTTGATTTTGACAAAAAAGACAGAGAATTCTTTTTCTGAATTTCATTTTCTCCGTTTAAAACTTTCCATTTACCAAATACCTTTATCTTAATTGCTATCGCATTCTTATACCTGCTGGTCTCTGATGATGAGACCACCCTAATAACCTTACAGGAGGGATGGCGAATGAATGGACTACATCTAATTGCTGATATGTACCGCTGCACCTGCACTGCTGATCTACTGTGTGACCAGAGCAAGTTAGAGAAACTCTGTGTGGATGCATGTATGAACGCTGGTCTTACCCCGCTTGGAACATATTTCCACCAGTTTATGGATGAAAATGGAAATAAAGCAGGAGTCACGGGCAACGTGGTTCTGGCAGAGTCACATCTCGCCATCCACACCTGGCCGGAGAATAATGGGGTGACTCTTGACGTATATGTCTGTAACTATAGCCGTGATAACAGTGATCGGGCAAGACAGACATTCAATGAAGTAGCTTCTGCTCTTGCTCCTGGAGAAATGGCAAGTCATGAAGTAATCAGGGGAGAGATCAACGCTGCCGGAGTTGCAGAAAGCTGATCCATGGATTCAAACAATTTTTCGGATTTCCTCTGCGAACCACTGAACGGTAACAGCGGATTTTTCTTTAAAAAGGGAACACTGCTTGAACGGGGTGAAACACCTTTTCAGGTCTATGAGGTTTGGGATACCCCAGAACTTGGAAGACTGTTCAGGCTTGACGGGTATTTCATGACATCAGAACGGGATGAGTTCTTTTATCATGAGAATATGATTCATCCCGCCCTTATCTCTCATCCTGATCCAAAGACCGTCCTCATAATCGGTGGAGGGGACGGTGGATCTGCAGATGAGGTATTCAAGCATCCATCTGTAAAACGGATTGTTCTCGTCGAACTGGACAAGGTTGTTGTTGACCTTTCACGAAAATACTTTGAATCAGTTCACCACGGATCCCTTGATGACCCACGAATAGAGATTCTTATCGAGGATGGACTGAAATATGTCAGGGAGATAGGACCAAGAGAAGGAGAGAAGTTTGATCTGATCGTACTGGACCTGACCGATCCCCTGGGTCCGGCTGCCGAACTCTACTCCCCGCGATTTATGGCAGATTGCAAGGCACTTTTGAATGAGGGAGGTATGTTTGTCCTGCATATCGGACCGCCGGTGTATGCACCTGAGCGGGTATCTGGCCTAATGAAAAACCTCATCAGTGTCTTTCACATCGTGGCTCCCTACTTTGTGTATATCCCACTCTATGGAAGCCTGTGGGGCATGGCCTGTGCATCTGATAAGAGAGATCCCAGACAGATAACCAAAGCCAATGTTGATGAGATTATCCGGGATCGTTCTCTATCGGATCTGCAATATTATAACGGGGCAACCCATGAAGCAGGATTTGCCCTGCCTGAGTACCTGAAAAAAATTCTTTCTTTGTAAAAAATTTTTAAAAAATCAGCGGTGGGTAAAGTACGCCACCGCTGGATTGCCAGTTGCATCAATTCGTGCAAACCCGACACGCTCAAACTGGACAATCCGATCTTTCGTGGCGACTGCCTCAGGTTCACAAACCCCGATGACATCTCCTTCCTGAGTTTTCAGGGTGCAGGGATTTGCATGTTTTTCCGGAAGCCACTGAATGATCGGGGCTTTTTTACTTCTGGCTTCCTGAAGGTCATCACCAGCATATTCACCTCTCACGATATCTCCTTCACGAAACACTTTGATATTGAAGAGATCCTTAAGTCTTAAAAAATTCGCACCTGATGCTAAGTCAGCTCGTGGGAGGTAGATTGTCCCCTCATAGGGTATTTCTCGATACCCTCTTGATTCAGCACCGGGGTATCTCATAGCTTTTGCCACTACCTTCTCACTTCCGGATATGAGAACACGTACAGGATCCGGAACAAAGAAGAACCGGTCTGCATTACTATCGATGATATCTTTGTTCTTGGCATAGAGGTTTTCCCAGGAGAACTGAATATCGGTTTCCCCAATACCAATTTCTACAACAGCATTTCTGACTGCCTGGGGTTGAATACCCCGCCTTGCCATCGCACGAAGTGTCCCAAGCCTGACATCGTCCCATCCGGAATATTCACCAGACTGAATCCCGGCTCGCATCTGAGATGTTGAGAGGACCACACCCTCAATACCCATCCGGCCATAATGACGATAAACCGGGGTTTCCCATCCCATATAATTAAAGATAAACTCCTGTCGCTTCGTGTTCGCAATATGATCCTTCCCCCTGATAACATGAGTCATTCCAAGCAGGTGATCATCAACAGCAACGGAGAGATTCATGAGCGGATAAACGATGGCATCTACCCGTTGGTGTGGTGTGGAGGTCAGGATCCGGAATAGCGGATAATCACGCATTGCAGGGTCTGGATGGTTCAGATCAGTTTTTAACCTGACACCAACTTCTCCTTCGGCAAATACTCCCTCGAGCATCTGTTCAAAAAGATCCATCGCCTCTTCAGGAGACTGACTCCGACATGGACAGGCGGTCTTGTGCATTTTAAGATCTTTAAACTTCTCGTTATCACATCGGCAGACATAGGCATGGCCTTTCTGAATGAGCTCCTTTCCGACCTCATAATATTTTGAGAACCGATCTGACTGGAAGATAGTTTCAGAGATGGAAAGGCCCATCCATGTGATATCTTCCCTGACCATATCATAGGCCTCGGGATCCACCCGTTTCGGATCGGTATCTTCTATCCGGAGGATATATTTACCGCCATATCGTCCGATGTACTCATCGTTGAGAAATGCAGCCCGTGCATGTCCAAGATGAAGAGGTCCAGAGGGATTCGGAGCAAACCTCATGACCACTCCTCCCTCACTTTTTGGAAGATCGGGAAGGCCAGCCTTCTTCTTCTCTTTCTTTTCGAAGAGAGATGCATATTGATCAGGAGCCAGAGTCTTCAGTTTCTCTTCACGCTCTTCAATAGACAACGAAGAGACCTCATCAAGGACAGAGCCAAGTAATCCTTTTATCTCAGCAGCTTTTGAACGAAGTTCCGGATGGGTTCCAAGGATGGCCCCCATAACTGCGCCTGCTGCCGGGACACTTTTATGTTTGACTGCATTCAAGAGAGCTGCGATAAGTAAAACAGAACGTGTATCGTCCATCAGTAGTCCCTTCTGATAAAGTACCAGGCTAACTCAGCAAGCAGGTGTTTCTCCATCGTATCTGATAGGACAGAGAGATCATGAATTGCAGTGGTTATCATCGATTCAGCATCTTTCTGAACCGTATCAATTACACCCTTATCTGTCAACATGGTGATAAGTGATGTAATTTCTTCATGATTTAACGGACGACGCCATGGCTTGAGGTCAATCCCCTGCTCCCGAGCAGTGATAGCAATAAGAGTCTGCTTTCCTTCCCGAATATCAGAGGCTTGATCTTTGCCGGACTTTGCCGATGACGCAAGCAAGTCGATGAGATCATCCTGGATCTGAAACGCTGCTCCTATCCTGCATCCGTAATTATAAAGGCCCTCCACCTGTGCATCAGAACCACCGGCTAAAAGAGCACCTATTGCTGCAGCAGCACCATACAATACCCCGGTTTTCTTTGTTACCATCTCAAGGTATTCGTCTCTGCTGACAACGCCACGCTCTTCAAAGGACATGTCCTGTTGCTGTCCCTCACATATCTCCTCACAAGTGCGGGCAAGAAGCGCTATCGCTTTCACTTTCGGTTCTTCAGGCGCATCAGCGGTACAGATAAGAGAAAATGCACGGGCATATAATACATCACCGGCAAGAATCGCAGCCGGTTCTCCCCAGAGCGTATGAACGGTCTTTTGCCCCCGCCTGAACTCATCTTTATCCATGATATCGTCATGGATGAGCGTAAAGTTGTGAGTCACTTCAAGGGAAAGACCAGCCGGCATGATAATTTTTGAAGAACCGGGCTTTACTGCATCAGCTGCCAGTTTAAATAAGGCAGGGCGGAGGCGTTTTCCTCCGGCAAATAACAGGTGGTTCGCCGCCCTTGAAAGAGCGGTTTTCGGATCTCCATAACTATCCTGCAAAAGAGAATTGACCTCTTCTGCAGTTTTTTTAAGATACGTCTCAAGCTCCATACGCATTCTGTTTCCATTATGCCAGTTTTTGTCTCTGACCATTCGCCATAAGGAAGAAATCCTTGTTCAGAGTGTACCCAAGCTCAGTTGCTAAACCCAGATATTCCGATGTGAGATCAATTCCACCATGAGCTGATACTATATACTGCGGATTGAGCATATGAACAAACTCATAATGATCTTCGCAATAAGCATGACCACTCACGTGTAATTCATCAAACAACCGGGCTCCCTGAGATTTCAACATGGTAAACATCCGGTACCTCTGAGCACGATTCATATCATTCGGGATCAGCTGGGCACTGATCATGACTTTATCACCGCGTTCGATTTTATAGGGTGTATCATTCTGGGCAATTCTGGTGAGAATTGATCCTGGTTCGCCCTGATGACCGGTGACTATGGGAACATACTGCTCTTTTCCTGACTTTATAAGTCGACGCAGAGTTCTTTCTACGACCCGGCGGTTGCCAAAGACACTAGTGGTATCCGGGAATCTGACCATTTTCATCTGCTCTGCAGTAACACAGAATCGTTCCATTGATCGGCCAAGAAGCAATGGTTTTCGACCAATTTCATGTGCACATTCGGCGATCGTTTTTACACGGGCTATATGTGATGCAAATGTGCTGACGATGATTGCATTTTTATCATCCTCATAACTTGTCATCACATCACGGACCATGTTTTTCGCTATCTGTTCACTTGGACATCGGCCTTTCCGGTTTACATTTGTCGATTCTGTGATCAGACAGAGTACCCCTTCTTTACCGATCTTTTTAAACTTTACAAAGTCCGGTGGTTCACCTAAAACCGGGTTTCGGTCTAATTTAAAATCAAGGGCATAGATAATTGCTCCTTTCGGAGTATAGAGAGCAACGGTTGCTGTATCAATTATACTATGCTGGGTCCGGATAAACTCCATCGACAATGTATTTGAGATATTATACCGCTGTCCATATTTGATTGAGATCAGTTTATTACTGACTCCAAATTTCTTTTCACCCTCAATCTGTTGCTTTACTAGCTCTATGGTATAGGGAGTCCCGATGATGGGTGCATTATAGCGATGAACTAACTTAGGCACTGCCCCAATATGATCCAAATGACCATGTGAGAGGATGACTGCTTTTACCGTCCCTTCGAGCTGGTTCATTACCGTGTCATCCGGAATAACACCCATCTGAATTAAGTCCAGTGAATGGGAGTTTTCCATTTCAATTTCGGGGTACATCATCAGGGAATCAAGCCTGATACCCATATCAAATATTATTATTTCTTTGCCACAGCGGACGGCGGTCATATTTCGCCCAAATTCATTATACCCGCCCACTGCAAGGATCTCAATGTCCAATTCTCTCTCCTCCTTGAAGGTTTTCTATCATTTCCCGTGTCTTACCGGTGAGATACCACCGGGCCTGTGGTAACTCGGATATTCGGGATTTTCCGGTAAGAAACATACTTATCCGGAGTTCCTGATGGATGATCCGGATTGTTTCCCGTAATGCATCAGGGCCCTCGAAGGCAGGTTTTAAAAGGGGAAGTGCCATTCCGGTAAGACCGGCACCCATTACCAGTGCCTTTGCCACATCTATTCCGGATCGAAGCCCTCCGCTCGCAATTACCGGCCCCCCGCACCTGGTAACTTCATATAAACTTACAGCGGTAGGAAGGCCCCATTCTCCAAACCGCTCACCTAATCCTTTCAGGTACAGATCTTCTCTGCCTGCAACACTTCCTGACCGGTGACTTTCAATGAGAGCCCATGAAGAGCCACCATACCCACCGATATCTATACAGGCTGCACCTGCTCCATAACATCTTATTCCGGTTTCATACGAAATGCCCGAACCGGTTTCCTTCACAATAACCGGAACCTTCAGTTCTCCGCAGAGTTCACGAAGTGCGGCCTGACAGCCACCTGCATCATGATCTCCTTCGGGTTGTATTGATTCCTGCAAAAAATTGAGGTGAATTGCAAGAGCATCAGCATCAATCATCTCAACTGCCTGTTCAGCCCATTCAATCCCATGATCTCGCAACTGAACGATACCCAGATTCCCAACAATAAAGGTATTCGGGGCTTTTTCCCTGACAATAGAGAAGGTATCTGCAAGATCCGGATTTTCAATCGCTGCCCTTTGAGATCCTACGCCAATACCAAGACCAAGTTCACCAGCAATTTCTCCTAAAACTGCATTGACTTCCTTTGTCTCCGGATGTCCTCCGGTCATTGCAGAAATAAACAGGGGTGAGCCGAGATCATGCCCTAAAAATCTGGTTTTCAGGGAAAGACTATCCATATCGCTGTCGGGGAGTGCTTCATGGACAAGTCTGATTTCTTCAAATCCCGTCGTTCCTGTTTCAATGTTCTCATCAAGACATATACGAAGATGGTCTAACTTGCGGGAGGAGGTAAATTCTCTTCTGTTCATGCAACATCCTCCGGCATGATCCGGGTTCCTCCATGATCAGCCCCGCTTAAAAACTCCTTGAGTCGTGATATATGGAATATATTTGACTCAATGCCCATATCAGCAAGGCGAAGGAGTTCTGTAATTTTTCCTTTCATTCCTCCGGTAACATCTACAGAGCCGGAGCCTCCAATCCTTATGGTATGCGCCATTGAAGGGCGCAGTTCCCTCACAACTGACCCATCAGCATCAAGCAGACCGGCAACATCAGTTGCGAGACCGATGCGTTTCATACCAAGCTGCTGTGCCAATACCCTGACCAGTTGATCACCGGAAATAATACATGCTCCCTTCTTTGTATCCATTACTACATCACCATGGAGGACAGGAACCAATCCCAGACTCATCATAAGGTTCAGGTGATCCAGGCAATATCCGGTTAGTTCTCCCTCTGAAGCAACCATCCCTTCTAGTGGATGTACACTTATCGCTTCAATTCCTTCGTTTCGAAGAGTTTTAACGACAAGTTCATTTAATCCTGATACCGCAATATGGGTTTCATATATCCCTTCTCTGTTTTCTGTTGAGACGCCATACTGAATTTTATACTGCTGAGCTTGCGGATGTCCGCATGATCCTGCACCATGAATAAGAAGAAGAGAAATATCTGCAAATTCTTTGAGTGATCTGGCTACCTCTTGCAGGATGTTCTCACGAATAACTCCTGCCTCACCACTTTCCTTATCGGTGATGACACTCCCGCCAAGTTTTAGAATAATTCGATCAGGCATCCCGCTCCTTTCTCAACCCTTCTGTATCAATACAGGTGATTATTGCCCGGCCATCAAATACCTCAATGGCTCCTGCTATCCTGGCCCGAATATTTTTCGGAGCAAGAGCTACCATGCAGCCGCCACCACCTGCACCGGTGATTTTTGCCCCAAAAGCACCGGTCGAACGAGCTGCAAGTACTAATCTCGAGAGTTGGGGGTGGCCGACACCCAATGTCTCAAGGAGATTATGATTCATATCCATCAGTTTTCCAAGATAAACCGGTTCATCGAGATGTTTCATGGCATCCATGACGATTGCTTCAATAGAATCCAAAACCGGATTTATGATCGAGGGGTGTTTTTGTTTAAGTTCAGCTACCTTTTCAACCATCCTGCTGGTTGAATGTGAAATCTGACTGTTGCCTATTACAAGATGATAATTTTGAGGAGCAAGCCGCTTTCGTGTTCCTTCTTTAATGAGAAACATCCCACCATAGGTTGAAACGGTAGTATCAGTTGCACTGGCCCGGCCTTTTTGCACTTTTTTCTCTATTTTCCAGGCCATTTCAGCTATTTGCTCACGGCTTCTCCCCATATCAAACTCATCATTTATCGCTGCAAGTGTAGCAACCGTGACTGCAGCTGATGACCCAAGTCCCGATGAACTTGGTAATTGTGAATTGATATATACACTCCCCTTCACACCAAATTCACGAAAACACTGATCAATATATGGAGATTTCGCCTGATGGGGATGGTTTGTTCTCCTTACGGTAACATATACTCGTGGTCTTATTGCAAGTGCTATCCCGGGTTTTTGATAGAGAACTGCATGTTCACCGAATAAAAACACCTTACCGGGTGCACTCCAGGTTGCCACTATTGCACCGCCAAAGCCGCATACCCTACGACCTGATCATAATCACCACTTGTCTCTCCTGAAGTGGTATATTCGAGCAGGTCGCACCGGTTTTTACCCCGGGTCTTTAACACTTCAATCATGCATCCTATTGGACCATATCCACAGGCTGTGATGTTATGCGACTTTATTCTGGAAAAAAACTCAGGAACATCCATACGTACAAGTGCCTCTATTGCATAGTGATCGTCGCGGTATGCCTTGTCATGAGAGACATAATGAGAGAAGTCACTTGATGCCACGATTTTTACCGGTTGTTCATATTTTTCCAGAGCTTCGATGATGATTGATGATATCCGATGCACTTCTGAAAGAGTCTGTTGACCCATCATGAGAGGAAGAATTCTGGATCGCGGAAACCGACATTGTATAAACGGCATCTGTACTTCCAGAGAATTTTCAGATCCATAACTCATCGCCCGTTCATCTATTGGGAGATGTAGATATGCTCCCAGATCTGTATCAGGTTCAAGGATTCCAAGTGGAGTTTCCCAAGGAATCTGAGAGATACAGGAAGGAAAACCCCGATGACTGGGACCTATTACTAGAAATGTCCCATCAAACTGCTCATCGAAAGCAGCAAATGCCTGAGCTGCAGTCCTGCCGGAGTATACATATCCGGCATGGGGAGATACAATCCCCGCTGCATCACCGGAAAATGCACAGCTCCGGAAAAGTTCAGACAGAAGTTGCCTGAGACGTCCGGGTTCACCAGGATAAAACATCCCAGCCACTGTACTAGCCCTGCTCTTCATGGACGAGGAATTGAACCCAGGTACGTTTCAGGATATCGGTTCCAACTGAACGTTTATCAGGAAATTTACATCTCGGTTTCGAAGTCTTCAGGGGTCAGGGAAGTGTTGTATCCTTTATGTCGGAGGAACTCCTTGGTCAGGAGGAAGTATATCATAGAGAGTGCCTTGCGCCCTTTATTGTTGGTTGGGACTACTACATCCACAAGGCTTGTCATATTGTTTGTATCACAGAGAGCGACTACAGGAATGCTGACCTGAATTGCTTCCTTGATAACCTGCAGGTCACTGACCGGGTCAGTCACAACAACAACATCCGGCTCTGCATATCGTGGCAGTAATGGATTTGTCAGGGTTCCCGGAATATATCTGCCGATGATCGGGGTTGCTCCGATAGAATCTGCAAACTTGCGTGCAGGATACTGACCATACTGACGTGAGGTCACTACCAGGATCTTTGCCGGATCATACTGGGAAAGGAATTTTGCGGCAAGTTTTATCCGCTCATCGGTTTCCCTGATGTCCAGAATATATAATCCATCTCCGCGGACGCGGTAGATGAAGTTCTTCATGTCGCTGCTCTTCTGCTGGGTTCCGATGTGAACACCTGCTGCAAGATACTCTTCAACTGAAACGAGTGGTTCGTTCAGTTCAATCTCCATTTCATTTCCGTTCATAGATACTCTCCTCAATCCGCATGAGTTCGTTTAATTTGGCTGTCCGCTCCCCGCCGACAACCCCCGTTTTTATAAATATGCACTGAAATGCACATCCAAGATGAGCGATGGTTGTGTCTTCAGTCTCACCAGACCGGTGACTCATGACCGTTTCCAGCCCATGACGCTGTGCAAGGTGAATAGCTTCACAGGTGTCAGTCAGTGTGCCGATCTGATTTGGCTTGATAAGCACACAATTCGCACTCCCATGAGATATCCCTTCCTGGATACGCTTTGTGTTGGTTACAAAGAGGTCATCTCCACAGATAAGACACCTGTTTCCAGCCTCCCGATTCAGGGCAGCAAAACCGGTATAGTCTTCTTCATGGAGAGGATCCTCTACATATACCAGATCATACTCGTCAATCAGGTCAGCAATATACGTAACCTGTTCTTCTGGTGATCTGGTTGTCCCGTCCCGATAACGGTACATCCCTGACTCAGGATCGTACATCTGACTTGCTGCCACATCTATTCCTGGACTTATTTCAAATCCTGTTTCATCTGAAACAAGAGAGATGGCTTCAGTCAGTATCCCAAATGCATCAGGATCAGAGATCGGGGGAGCCCAGGCCCCTTCATCCCCTTTTCCTGCATGTATTCCACGTTTTTTCAACAGATCATGCACTGTTGCATGTACCTGCGCATTGGCGAAGATACCATCACGCACACTTTCGCAGCCGGTTGGCACTACGAGAAATTCCTGAAACTCTGTAGCATGGGAAGCATGAGCACCGCCCCCAATGACATTGCCAAGGGGCCTTGGTGCATAATCCACAAAAATACCTCCGAGATGTTGCCAAAGCGGAATATTTCGCGAATCAGCTGCTGCTTTCGCCATAGCGAGTGATAATGAGACCGTAAGGTTTGCTCCGATTTTGGAGAAATTGTCAGTCCCATCTATCTCATGGAGCAGAGCATCTACACCGATCTGATCTGATGAATCAATCCCGATCAGATGTGGGAGCACCTGGTTTTCGGCTTCAGATATTGCAAGAGCGGGATCACGAACAGCCGCTTCGTATATGCCCGTACTTGCACCACCCGGTGCTGCTGCTCTACCAAACCCATGTTCAGTTCTGACCTCAGCTTCAACCGTCTTTCTTCCTCTGGAATCGAGGATGGTTCGCAGAGTTATTGCGCGCGTGATGGTCATCCGATACCTATCTCCGTTTCACTGTTATCGGAATAACCTCACGGTCGAATTCCTCCATTGCTATCTCAAGTGGATCAATACTTGAACTAGCAATGAGGATCGGGGCACCCATAGATATCTGAAGTGCCCGGGCGCCGACAATCCGCGCCTTCTCATAGCGAGTATAAGTTTGCATGCGTAACTCCTCAAAAATCCGTTGGCACAAGAATGGGGTCGCTGAGATTCGAACTCAGGTCAGAGCGTCCCGAACGCCCTAGGATGGTCCAGGCTACCCTACGACCCCTCATTGGTATGGGTTAAGCTCGTCAATAATCTCCTTGTGCGTGAGTAACATACGCCGGCAACAATACCGATCCATTCCGAGATCGTCGAGGATCCTTTTTGGATCCTCGCTCGCATCCCGACGGCGTTTATATTCCTCGTATGCTGTGGAGATTACCTTTCCGCAGGTGAAACAGCGAACCGGTATCATCTGGTTGCTCCACTAATGTTATTGTTCATCCTAATAAAGCTCACCGGTATGATTTCTGGAATTTCTTCCGTGCCCCACGACCATGTGGCTTTTTGGCTTCTTTCTGACGTGAGTCATTCACGAGCAGACTGCGATCATACACGTGATATACATCTTTCATACGGGGATCATTATGCCACTTGACAATTCCCCTGGCAAGAGCAGTACGTGCCGCTTCTGCCTGTCCCATGACGCCCCCTCCGGCTACCTTAATGGAGACATCCACACCCTCCAGCACATCTGGAAGTAGCTGAAGTGGTTCGGATATCTTCATTCTGGCAAGCTCGGTGGAGAACACATCAAGTGACAGAGAGTTAATGCGAACTACCCCTTTACCAGGCCGGAACGTTGCCCGGGCAACCGCGGTTTTTCTCTTTCCACTGGTATTGATTATTCTCATCAGAGGTCACCTGATCAGTATTTTGCTCCAAGGAACGTGCTGATTGCACCGAGTGTCACATGTGACGGGTTGCCCAGCCGCTTCTTGCTTGCATCCTCAATCGTTTCACTTGGCAGTCCGGATAACTCATCCGGTATACCAACATAAATCTTGATCCGCTTCATGGCCTCGATTCCCCGCTCGCGCTTGTAAGGAATCATACCACGAATGGTCCTTTTCAGGATATGATCCGGTCTTCGTGGAAAGAACGGACCGCCTTCCCGTGAACCGCGTTGGCGTTTCTGTTTATAGTTGCCAAGAACACGTGCACGGCTTCCGGACACAACTGCTTTCTCAGCGTTGATCACTGCGATCTCTTCACCTGCAAGGGCACGCTTTGCAACATTACTGGCAAGTCTCCCCATAAGCAGGCCATCACCGTCAATTACCGTTACCATGATCACACCTACCTCAGTATCCTGGTCCTGCTCCCTTTCGGGTTCTGGGAGAGCAACTGTTCAATACTGATGCACTGCCCTTTTGCTCCGGTGATCTTACTTACTGCGGCATCTGAAAAACTCAGTGCAGCAACCGTCACACCTGCCTCTACAACTCCACTCCCAAGCACTTTACCCGGCACAATCAGAGTTTCTCCTTCCTGTGCATACCGGTTAATTTTGCTGACATTTACTTCCGCGTAGTTTTTCCGCGATTTTTCGAGTCTGGATGCGATATCACCCCAGATCTCTACTTCGTTCTCACGCGACGTCTGCTTCAGGAGTCTGATGAGTTCGGCAAGGCGCGGATTGGACTTATCATTCCTTCTGGTCATGCTCCGTTACCCTCTAATTTCACTCAAAGCATCGTGTAATTCATCTGACTGATTTTTCAGAAACAGCAGTCCCTGCTTGATAATTCCGACTGTAGGTAATGCTCCGGCACTCTCTACGGTGAAGAGAAATCTCCGATCATCCATTCCAATATGAATGGCCGGTTCATCCCCTATTCCGCTGTTCAGACATGCCTGCTCACAGAGCCGGCACAAAGAACAAGACTCAAGAGCACCATCCTTTACCCCGATAGCAGAACCCTTTACCTGTAGAATTTCCTTCGGACAGACCTCAACACACAGCCCACATCCATCACACCGCTCATCAGGGTTGATAATTGGATAGTTCTTGTATCCGCATACCGTCGTAGGGGACCATTTAGCATGTTCCATTCCACGCTCCATGTATGCCTGTGCCTCGATCACAACCTTCTGGTTCTTCTCAAGTTTTACGATAGGAATATTGTCTACTGCCGGTCGCACTACTGAATCCTGTGATATCAAGTCACCAGACATCACAACACCCGGACCCTCAACGCTCATGGTAAGAGTAACGGTGCATCGTGGACAACCAGCTCCATTACAGGAACACTGGCTGCGTGGAACATAACTATCAGGATCAGTAACCAGAGGGATTAAACCCAGCCGGTGAGCCAGAATTTCGTCGAAGAGTGCACTGGTATTGTCATAAATTTTGACATCTTCAATTGCAAATGCCATAACTTCACTGACCATGGATCTGCGGAGCGCATTGGCAAATGCGATAGAGATATCACTGAGCACAAACGACGCAGCGTTCTCTTCAAGACTGCTGAATTCGATCTTCATCAGACTCTACGACCCCTTCTCCCGCCTTTTGGCCTGATTGAGTCGTGTGGTACCGGAGTCACATCCTCGATGAGTCCGATACGCATCCCTGCACGGGCAAGTGCTCGAATTGCAGCCTGAGCCCCCGGCCCTGGAGAACGCTGTTTTCCGCGTCCTGGAGCACGGACCTTTACATGAAGGCCTACAATTCCTTTTTCTCTTGCTGCCTGTGCCACGTTTCCGGCCATCTGCATTGCTGCATACGGAGAACTCTCGTTACGGTCTTGCTTTACGACCATACCTCCAGAGCTTTTCGTAATCGTTTCAGCACCGGTCAGATCCGTTACAGTGATAATGGTGTTGTTAAATGACGCGTAGATATGAGCAACGCCCCATTTTTCCTTCCCTTCACTCATGATTATCTCCCAACCTTTGCAATCCGCTGGCGTTCTGAGTGAATATCACTGACCAGAGGTGAAGAACCAGAGTATGAAATCTCTTCCTGTTCCTTTGCGCTTACCGTGTACCCTGGAATAGTAACACGACGTCCACCAATTGCGATGTGTCCATGCGTGATGAACTGACGTGCCTGTTTTGGAGAACGAGCAAACCCGCGGCGATAGACCTGGGTCTGAAGTCTCCGGTCAAGCTGCTGCTCGACTTTTAATGCAAGCACATTATCGATGTCTGCGTTCTCTCCAAGCATTCCGGAGCGCTGCAGTGAACCAATAAGCTCTTCTTTCTTCCGCTCAACCCGAACCTGTTCTGAACCGGTTGACTGCAGAGCGATGATTTCACGTGCAGCTTTTCGGTATTTCCGGAGAGCTCCCTTGGCGATCCAGACTTCACGCTTGTTTCTGAGACCGTACTCAATAACAAGGCGGGTCTCTTCCTCAATACGGGAGAGTTCGAACGGACGCTTGGGTGTCTGGTACTGTTTATGGTTTTTACCTGGATAGCCCATGTTTCATCCCGCCTAGGCTTTCTTTCTCTTCACACCGACAATAAGGCCGGTTCTTCCGGTAGACTTGGTACGCTGACCACGGACTTTCTGACCTGTCTCATGTCTGATTCCACGGTATGCACGAATCTTCTTGAGAAGGTTGATATCATCATCAACGGTCATCGAGACATCTGCTCCAAGCAGATGGCGCTTTGCACCGGTGTAGAGGTCCTTGGGGCGGTTGGTCATCCAGACAGGAATCCGGTCAACATAGTTGCTGATAACTTCACGGATCCGGTCAACAGATGCTTCATCAAGTTTACCCATCAATACGTTCTTTTCAACACCTGCAGTTTCAGCAATGAACTTGGCAGTATGTCGTCCGACCCCTTTGATACCGGTCAGGGAAATAAGAACGGGCTTCGTCCCGTCAAGGTCGGTATTATGAACCCTGACAAAGTAGTTTATCTCCTGGTCATCCTGAGCCATGCAATGCCTCACTTCAGGGAATTGCCTGCGTGTCAGCGTTGAGGGAGGGATTTGAACCCCCGAGTCCCAAGGGACACAGGGTTAGCAACCCTGCGCCATACCTGGCTTGGCTACCTCAACATGCAAAATCGCATCATATCGACACTCGCAACAGAATATCTGCTGCTACAGGAATTGTGCTTACTAATGTGGATGGGAATGAGATATAAGGGTTATGATGCCTGCTCCCCACCTGACTCCATCCATGGATGAACCGAACGATGAATTCCTGCGCCAAGAAGGGCAGATGTAACAAAAGGAATTGCAATTGTCGCATCACAAAAACACTGGACTTTCCTGCAGGTACATGACTCCTTACCCCAGGATACTGCTTCTTCAAATGTACAGCCGGAAAGTCCGCCATAATGTGGTGTATCTGTTGTATACTGGATCGCATAATCATGTCCCCCGCACACGTGATCATGTATGGACGCAATAACCTGCGTTTGTTGAATGAAATTTTTCGGAACCCCCCCGCCGATATAGATGACGCCTGTTTTATGTGCCTGTTCTACATAACCGGTCAGCTGGTCTGCATCAGCTAACTGATCAATCATGATCTGGTAACCATCCCTTCGTGCCATCACAAGAGCGATTCCTATGGAGGAGTCGCACAGGGCAGGTATGAAAATGGGGATATTCAGACGGGCTGCGGTGGCAGTTACAGACTTTCCTAAAGGATATTGTTTTGTAAGCCAAATCCCAAGTTGTCTAATAAAATCTGCAGAAGAACCTGAAAAATCGCCTAGTCCCTGTGCGAACTCTGCAATTTTCGCATCAACACCCCGAAACTGATCCTCATATGCAAACACATCATAAATCCGGTCAATCCCCTGTTTGAAGAGTTCCTGATCATCGGCCATATGATGTCCGAGATAATGCCGAATACCCACATGTTCACAGATGTCATGAAAGATATTTGCCCCGGTTGATACCAGAACATCAATGAAACGGTTCTCAAGCAGCGCGATCAGGCATTCCTGCATACCAGCTGGGATCATCGCACCAGACAGGCCGGCAAGAATCGAAACACCAGGTTCCTCAATCATCTGGCTCCATACCGCAACTGATTCTCCAAGCTTTCTACCCTGAAAGCCGGTCATACTCATCTGCTTCAGGAGTAAATCTACCCGGTTTTCCGGTTTAACCGGCTTCATGGGGTGAAGATTCATACAGCGGATTAACTCTGTATGTATATTGAAATATCGAAAAAAAGTTATAATGCCCGGATAAGGGATTCCCGGGTGACGATTCCAATAACCTTTCCATTATCTGTGACTGGAAGGCTGCTGATGTTCTTTGAAAGCATTTTTGACACAACATCCGGAATAGTAACGTTCTTTTCAACGCTCATTACCGGAGCACTCATGATATCTTTTACCAGAATGTTACGGATCTGATGTTCCTGGTGCCGGTCATCTACTGCTTCACGGAACTTGGTGAGAGCGATAGCAACATCTGTCTCAGATACAAGACCTGCCATCTTGTTATCAGCCATGACAACGCATCTGGCAATTTTCTCATCAACCATTTTCCGACGGAGATGTACCATCCGTTCTCCTGCTTCAATTACATGATGTGGATCAGTGACTGAGGAGAGATCCCCTTCAGGAACCATCTTTGCAAGTAAATCTCCGTATGAGACCTGGCCCACGATTTTGTTATCTCCATCATAAACCACTGCAAGTTTTGCCTGATTCTGAAGAAGCGGAATCAGAACATCAAGTTCCTGATCCTCATATACAATGGTAAATTCAGTATCAATCGTATTGGAGACATGAATCGCAGTAGGTGCAACTTCAGAGCTGTGTCTGGCACCAAGCTTTTCTACTATCTTCTGACGTGAAACAGTCCCAACAACTTCTCCCTGGTGAAGTACCACCAGGGGGTCAAGTCCGGTATCAAGCATCTTATCTAAGGCATCAGTCACTGGTGCAGACTTTGCAACTGTGACTGGTTTTGCCATTACGTCTCGTACAAGTATGGTATTGGTCATTGAACCACTTCCCGTATTATGTCATCTCTGGTAATTATTCCTTTTACGCCATTCTCGCCGGAGATTATCACACTCTGGCAGGCGGTCTCTAACATGACCGCAACGGCTTCTCTGGTTCTCGCTGTTTCAGGAAGAGAAAGGATAGAAGAACGCATAATCCCCGCTGCAGTACCAGACCCTGCAGTATCAGGGTGATCTTCATAAAAGGCAAGATCAGTGTCAGTAATTATCCCGACAGCTCCTCCATCATCAACAACAATAACAGCTTCAGCTCCATTTTTAATCAGATCAACAACATGCCCATGGGAATGCTGTGGAGTAACCTGTACCGGTTCATGCATCAGTTCTGTAACCGGAATATCCAGTTTATCTACAATTTTTGAGCGCAGGATGTCAGTCCTTGTCAGTATTCCCAGCACCATGCCCTGGTCAATAACCGGAGCACCACTAATCTGGTGGGCCAGGAGGAGAAGGAGCGCATCCCGAATGCTGCTATCCGGAGACAAACGTACAAGATCGGTACTCATCACCCGGATCAGTGGCTCATTATCGATCTGCCGGTGCCGCCACTGAGGATTATTTCTCCGTAACCGAAACCCGATATCCTTCTTTGTAATGATCCCAAGTGCGCGTCCATCTTCAACCACAAGGATCCTGGATATTTTATGTCTGAGCATCTGGTTACGAGCATATGATACCGTGTCATTCGGTTTAGCGGCATGAACCGGCGTAGACATCAGATCAGATACCAGCATCACTTATCTCCTGCTCATTTCATTGGGTGAAAAAGCTCTTACCAGGTCAAATTCTGTAACAAGTCCAACAAGACGACTCTGATCAATCACTGGAAGGGCGCCTACTTTTTTAGCCATCATCGCCCTGGCTGCATCAGTTACGGTCGCTTCTGAATTTGTTGTGAACAGATTGCCACTTAACAAATCCCTGACAGGAATACTCATAACCTCAGCCACATCTCCAGTGACGAGTTTTTCAAACACCTTTCCAGAGCCAATATACCGGACAATATCAGTCGCGGTAATAATCCCAAATAAAATATCATTTTTTACAATAGGGAGTCTTCTGAACTGGTGCTCAGTCATCACCTTGGTAACCGTTGCAAGCGGACAATCTGGTTGTTGAACCAGTAGTGAACGGGTCATCACATCTTCAACCGGAGTTGCTGCATGTGAACGACACAGGATTTTCAAGACATCACGTTCGGTAATGATACCATTGAGCACCCCCTCGTCATCAACAATGGGGATACCACCAATGCGGTCACGCAAAATGATTTCAAGAGCTTCAGAAAGACTTGCGTCAGGGTGTAATGTCCTGACATCAGTCTTCATTATTTTGCTTACACTTTCATTTATTGCTGCGAGGAAATTCCCATCATGTTTGACATTAATGAGGTTGAAAAGTTCTCCACCGCCGAGAAAATCGATGACATCCCGTGCAGTAATAATACCTTTCAGCCGGTGAGTTCCTGGATCAACAATGGGCAGTCTGCGAAATCCCCATTGGGTAAGGGTCTCAATAGCGCCAAAGATCCGCATTGTCGGCGGTGCTGAGATCACCTTCGATGTTGCTATCGAAAGTACCGTTCTGTTACCGTTGTCATGATGTGAATTCATGGAGATACCAGCCTTCAGTTAGACGGTGAAAATGTATGGACATCCTGCTAATCCAAATAAGAAACAGACCAGCAGGTGTCCGGGTAAATTCAAAAATTTATACCTCCGGACGGAACACCGTCCGAAACTCATGATGACAGTGTGCAATTATTGAAACACGTCCTGTTATCAAAAACCGGCGGGTGTATATCCGGAAATCCGGACATAAGCATCCGGCATGGATGGCTTTTGTCAGCTGCAGCACCCTATAACCGGTCATCTTCCATGCAGTTCGGACAGATGAGAGTTCCATCAACACTCGTCAGATCATCTGACATCTGTCCACATCTACTGCACATTCCTGAACTAATTTCGTCAGCACGGTTGATGACAACCAGCTCCCCCATTAGTTCATTAATCTCGGTACTGACTGCAACAATGTCCCGGACACTGACTATGCCAATCACGACACCTTTTTCATTGATAATGGGCAATCTCCGGACCCTGTTATGGATCATCAGATGTGCAGCATCCTCAACGGTTTTATCTGTGCTAATCGTGATCAAGGGTGAAGTCATGATCTCACTGACATGAACTTCACTCGGGCGGAGATCCCGGGCGACAACCTTGCAGTTTATGTCCTGCTCTGTTACTATCCCCACAGCAACGCCATCCTTCAGGACAATACAACTGCCAGATGGATCTTTACTGCACATTTTTCGTGCAGCATGCGCTACCGTTGCATGATAATCAATAGTCTTGGGGTTCGTTCGCATTATCTCCCGCACTGGGACCTTGGTCTCGAGCTGGATCGTGTCACTGTTATAGCTCATTACTGTCACCTCTCGGTTTCCCGGGCAGATGCATTGCTCTGATACTTATCGGGATCGGGTATTAATCCATCGCTCCGGTGACCGGGTTATCAAATATTAAGATCCGAGACAGGTGGGATGACAACAATAATAATACTCCCTGATCATACCCTTGTAGACAGGCAGGCTTTTGTTGGCCTGATTTTTAAAAATAGCGCCGGGACGTAACTACTATGGGTATAAGCCAGACACTCTCGCGAATCCTATCAGGTCTTTTTCAGAAGAAAACCGCCCGCATTGGTATTTATGGCCCACCAAATGCGGGAAAAACAACTCTTGCAAACAGGATAGCTGAAGACTGGTCAGGAGCAATTTCAGGAACAACCAGTGAGGTGCCCCATGAGACCAGACGAGCAATAAGAACAGGAAACATTACCATAACCAGTTCAAATGGCCGCTCAATTACTATCGATATTGTTGATACACCCGGCGTTACCACCAGGGTTGACTATAAAGAGTTTTTAGAATACGGGATAGAACGGGAAGATGCGATAACCCGAGCACGCGAAGCGACAGAAGGAGTTGCAGAGGCCATGCACTGGCTTAGAGAGGATATTGATGGGGTCATCTATATGATCGATGCAACCCTCGATCCCTTTGCACAAGTCAATATCATGATGATTGGTATCATCGAGAGCAGGAAACTGCCGGTGATTATCGCAGCAAACAAGATCGATCTTCCTGATGCGGCACCTCAACGGATACGAAGTGCATTCCCCCAGCATCCGGTTGTGCCGGTTTCATGTCTTGATGGAACCCAGATAGAAAGTCTCTATGAAGAGATGGTCCAGCATTTCAGGTGAATATCATGCAGGGTGTACGAATAGACCTCATATCTGAAGAACGGCTTGCCCAGATGGCTTCAATGGAAAAGATCAGGCTTATTCTGGATAATGTCCGTGAAGGGACCATCGTCATTCTTGAATCCGGCCTGACACCCGATGAACAATCTGTCCTTATTGAGATGACCATGCAGGAGATCCTTCCAGACGGTTTTTCCGGTATTGAGATTGAGACATATCCCTCAAAACAAAGAGGGACAAGTGTATTCTCAAGATTTATCAGAGGCGATGATGAAAGCAGGAGACTGACAGTCATTGGTCCTGCGAATCAACTCAAGATGATCCGCAAAGACAGGGGCCTTATCAGCGCCTGGATATCAGGTAGGTAATCGATGCCCCATCGTTGCGCCGGCTGTAAAACCCTGTTCCCTGATGCCCGTCATCTCAGGGATGGGTGTCCGGTCTGCGGGTGTGGAAAATTTGTATTTGAAAATGGTAGGAGAAGGGGGGAACAAAAGGGGACCACCACTGAAGTTCAAGAATCAGCGCAACCTGATCTCTCTCAGGAAAAAACTCATGACACAAAACCCGACTCAATTAACCAGGATCCGGATTCAATAGAAAGCATCAGAATTATCGAACCTGGTCGGTATGATTTGAATCTGTCACGCCTGGCTGAATCAGATGACCGGGTAGTCAGGGTCGGAAGAGAGGATACATACCGCCTTGATTTACACTCGATGATTCGGCAAAAAAAGAAAAAATAGCCTCTTTTATAATTTAAGAGATATTATCCACCGCATATCCCTTTGTGCCAAGGAGATTGATAACCCTTTCACGGTGGTTACCCTGTAATTCTATGGAGTTGCCTTTCACCGTACCGCCACAGGCCAGTTTGCTCTTCATAAACTTTGAAAGATCTTCTAGATCAATGTCAGTCGGATCAAGCCCTTCAATAACGGTGACTTCTTTCCCGTACCGACGTTTATTCACTTTCACGTTTATTCGCTGCTGTTCTTTTGCAACTTCCTCACAGATACAGAGTTCCTTTGGTAGCCCACATATGGAGCAGATACCACCATTCATTACTTATTCCATCTCATGTTTTACTATTAAATGCTTATCATGAAATATCCCGGCATATTCCGGATTTTTCATATCTGTGGATGGAAGTGGTTGCTGCACTATATTATCTTCATCCATCATACCTGAGTTCTATGTCTGTTATGGTCCTGGGGACCGCTTCTCATGTCGGGAAGAGCACAATGGTAGCCGGGCTTTGCCGTATCCTGCGAAGGCGTGGGATATCTGTTGCTCCATTTAAATCACAAAATATGAGCCTGAACTCCTGGGTAACCGAGGATGGGGGCGAGATCGGAATAGCCCAGGCAATGCAGGCATTTGCGGCATGCATTCCCCCCTGTGTTGAGATGAATCCCATCCTTCTCAAACCAAAAGGAGACCAGTCATCACAAATTGTTCTCCTGGGAAAACCACACCACGATGTGTATGCCGGTGACTACTACAAAGTAACAGATAACCTCCTAACCGTTGCATTAATAGCTGCAGAAACGCTCAAAAGCAGGTATGGTGCCCTCGTTGTTGAAGGAGCAGGAGGAGCTGCTGAAGTTAATCTTTTTGATCGTGATATCGCAAATATCGGTCTCGCAAGGGCACTTCGGTTTCCGATTATTCTGGTTGCAGATATTGAACGAGGAGGGGTGTTTGCACAAGTATATGGAACGATCTCACTCCTTCCGGATGACATCCGCCCGCTGGTTAAAGCAGTCATCGTCAATAAGTTCAGGGGAGATCCTGCTCTTTTCTCAGATGGGATGAGAATCCTTGAGGACCTTACCGGTGTTCCTGCAATAGGTCTTGTACCAATGACAGATGTGGATATCCCCAGTGAAGACTCCCTTTCATTGCAGGATAAAACAGCCAAAAGTGCTCCGGTTGAGATAGCAGTCATCCACCTGCCCCGGATATCCAACTTCACCGACTATGAGGTTCTTGAGCGGTATGCGTCGGTCAGGTATGTAAAACCCGGAACACCACTGACCGGTTTTGACGCCATAATTCTTCCAGGAACAAAAAACACCATTGAAGATCTTAAAGAAGTGATTGTGTCAGGAACAAGTGATGAGATCAAAAACGCCAGGGCTCAAGGAATCCCTATTATCGGTATCTGTGGTGGCTACCAGATGCTCTGCGAACGGATTCTTGATTCCGGGGTTGAGTCAAAAGAGGGAGAATACCAGGGCCTCGGCCTTATTCCCTGCACAACCACGTTTTCCGGGTATGAGAAGACAACAGTGCAGGTGACACGCACATCATCAGGTCACGGACCATTTCTGGAAAAAATCGCATCAGTATCAGGATATGAGATCCATATGGGAACCACCTGCAGGGGTGAGATCAAAGAAGCATTTTCAGGAGAGGGAGTAGTCAGTGAAGATGGACTGCTAATTGGAACCTATATGCACGGTCTTTTCACATCCCCTGATGTCGCTGCAGCATTTGTTGCCTTCCTCTGCGAACGGAAGGGAATTGCATGGACACCACCAACACAGGACAAGGATCCTTTTGATGCCCTCGCAGATCACATCGAGGCTCATGTCCGGATAGAGGAGATACTTCCCTTTTTTAGCCGATAACATTCATGATGCTGCGAAAACCTTCTTGTCCTGCATCATCACAGACCACACTGATGACTTTTTTGAGGTCAACTTCTTCAGTTGCCCGGCTCATGGTACAAAAAGCCCGGGCAGGGGATGGGATCTCTTTTCCAGGGATGCCAAACCGTACCGAATGAACACAAAACCTGCATTTTTCGATATCTTCACGTTTCGTAGGAAGACAGGCAACCGTTCCCATCTCAACCGGGAGGGTTCGTGTCGTTCTCATGTATCTTCACCTGGGAGCGTAAGATCCATCTCCTCTTCGGTAAATTCAGAAAATTTCTTTTTCAGATCTTCAAGGATGGTTTTTTTTCTTTCATTCAGGGATGAGAGTCTCTCTTTTTGCTTCTCCTCTTCCTGGTTCATCTCATCTATCCTTTTTTGTGCTTCACCAATGGTCTGGGCGATGTGATTCTTCTGATCCAGGGTTGGATTTTTTTCAAGTTCTTTTCTCTTATTGTTCAGTTCACCAGAGAGGGTGTGCAGACTGGTGGATATCTCACTGAATTTTTTTGCATATTCATCAGCTGATGTGAAAAGACTCTTTTCAAACGAGTTCTTTGCCTGTACGGTTCCCGACTCGAACAGAGTGAAGAGAGGTTTTGCCGTCAAGGAAACCAGTCGTGCCATCTCATCGTCATCACGACGGGGTGACGAGGCCTGTTGAATGAGATCCTCCATGTTCTTTTCATCTACTGGTTTTGCCTGTTCCTGGAAGGCTTTCACTGCTCTCTTCCATACCGGGATTGCAATTCGGATCTGGGACTCCCATGTTTCACTGGCTTTCTCTATCTGCTGTCTGAGCTTTTCGGTCTCATCTTCAAGATGCAGATATGAGGCATAGAGATCTGAAGCAACCAGATGCTCCATCTCTGACTCGGCTTTTTGGAGTTCTGTTCTGAGTTCAGATAACCGGATTTCATATTTTTTCTCTTCTGCATCTGCCCGCGAATCCTCCTCAATCAGGGCATCCCGTTCATGCAGGAGATCACGCATTTCAGCAATGTGCGTGAGACGTTCTCGTGAAATACGAATTACCTCGGTCATACGATTCATTTCGTGACCCATCTGATCCAGGGTTTGTTTAAAGACCTTCACTTCATCAGGGTAGAGATGGTGCAGGTACTTGCCCGGCCCCCGGTACGCCTTAAAACACCCGTTGATAAGTCCGGCAACTTCCCGATAAAAGATCTCATCATCCTCTGAGAAATCACCTTCAAGTTCAGATTCTATCTTTTTACAGAACTGGGGGAGAGCGTGACGGTTGACCTGCTCCACTTTGTGGTGATGGGGTTCATCTGATGACTCATCGCCAAATTCTGTCAGAAGCTGGTGAAGATCCTGTTCAAGTTTCAGGAGTCTTTCACGTGAACTCGTGGATGCTGCATTCCGGCGGGAGATACAATCTGCTTCCTTCTCATCAAGCCAGGCAGGGAGTTCTTCCAGTGATATCGCTGATTTTGATACTTTTTCTGATGTTTTGCTGAATATTTTTTTTATTGATTCAAACATGACCCATCTCCTTATAATCCGGGGTAGTCCCCATCATCCTGGTTCAGTGCCCTTATTCTGGATATTCCGTCTATCTCCTGAATCACTCTGACAACTGGAGGAGGAACATAGTCTTCCCAAAGCTCGTTACTGACAATCCGGCCCCTGATCTTCGTCCCTGATAATGTTGCCCGCTCATACAGAGCAGGACTGAGTACCTCAATCCCGGCCTCATGAAAGAGCCGGATGACAAGCGGGTTCCCTGAGTAAATCCGGTGAAATGGTGGTGTCATTGCACGGACATGTGATACCCACAATACATTGCGATTGATATCCTCAAGCGGGATGACATACAGTGGTTTGTGCAGATCCTGAAGGGCACCAGTGATCATAAGGACCCGTTCTCCGGCAGTGAAAGGATCTGCAGGTTCATGACTCATCTGAGCACTGCCAATCCCAATGATGAGTTCGTCTGCTTCTTTTGCGATCTGGTTTATCACATAATGGTGACCGTTGTGATAGGGCTGAAACCTACCAATATAAAGAGCCCGAATCATGATCTCACCACCAGGTTTGCGATCATTGCGGCAGAGGCACCGGCAACAAATCCTGCATCAATATTGACCACCGTCAGGACCGAACAAGACTGAAGCATGCTGGCAAGAGCAGCCTGACCTGCGCCCATGTATCCGTACCCGGTTGAGACCGGCACCCCGATAACCGGACGATCCACAAGACCTGCTACCACAGACGGAAGAGTCCCTTCCCTTCCCGCCGCGACGACGAACGCATGACATCCCTCCATCTCCCGTATGACCGGGAAGAGGCGGTGAATCCCGGCAACACCGACATCATATGCCCTGCGGACCTCACAGCCCATCTCTTCAGCGATAACCCGGGCCTCCTCGGCAACCCTGATATCAGACGTGCCAGCGGTGATGATCCCGACAACTCCTCCGGTCTTTTCAATTGTAGTCCCCTTCGCAAGGACCAGAACGCGCCCTTCATCCGACCATACAGATGAAATATCCTCACTCCGTGCCCATTCCATGAGAGGGAAAGCACGTTCAGGGACAAGTCGGGATATGATGCATCTGCCGGCGGACATAACATAACTTTCAACAATAGAACGGAGATGAGCAGGCTCTTTTCCTTCTGCAAGGATTACTTCAGGGATTCCGCACCGGGCCTTCCTGGACATATCAAGACATGCTACCGAGCCGACCGGCAGAACGGATTCAGCACATATCTGTGCCAGAGCCTCATCCGGACTCATGGTATGATCATATGCCGCCTGCAGAATGTGTTTCAGATCCAGTCCTTTCTCCATATGGAATAAGTACGATATGCAAGAAACAGTACATAATAGGTTCATTGCGATGAGTATTCTCTTTCTGATATCGGTCTTTGGCGTTCTTGTCTGTATCTTCCTCTGGCTTCGTGATATCCGGATATGGGCACGGTCCCTCCTTCCCGGGTACAGGAAAGCCTCAATACACGGAGTATACCAGACTGCGCTTGCAACCGCTGGTGCAGGTATCGTCTTTCTGTGGCCGGAGGTCTCCATCCTTGGGACCGGGATTGTCCTGTTTGGCCTGTACCTTCAGGGAAAAGAGGAGAGAGAGAAGATCTGGACAAACGAACCGGCAATAACCAGGTTCTTCGGGAGTGTTCCCCGGAAAAATACCAGAAGGTAACATTATGATACAAAAACCACGCGGGACACGGGATATGCTCCCTGACGAGATGGAACGGCGTCGTGAGATAGAAGCACGGATGCGGGCACGGGCACGACTCTATGGATTCCGGGAGATAGCAACCCCGGTATTTGAAGAACTGGAGCTCTTCACCATCCGGTCAGGAGAAGGAATCATCAACGAAATGTACGTGTTTGAGGACAAGGGCGGCAGGTCTCTTGCACTCAGGCCAGAACTGACCGCACCGGTCCTCCGGACGTATGTTGAAGAGGGGCGATCTCTTAACAAGCCAATCAAATGGTGCTATTTTGCCGACTGTTTCAGGTATGAACGCCCACAAAAGGGAAGATACCGTCAGTTCTGGCAGTTTGGTGCAGAACTAATCGGTGCAGACTCTGCCATGGGAGATGCCGAGGTTATCACGCTCGGATATGACCTTCTCAGGACCGCAGGAGTGAAGTTTGTTCTCCGCATCGGTCATCTCTCTTTTATGCGGACCCTCCTTGTTGATCTTGCCGATGGGGACAAGAAAAAAATACGGGCATTTCTTGACAAGCGGGAAGAGGAAGCCGCAGTAACATACCTTCGCGATATCGGACAGGACCAACTCTGTGATCCCCTCATCCGACTGTGTGGTGCCCGGACGCTTGATGATGTCTTTGCAGTCATCGGAGAGATCCCGGAGGCCGCACGGATACGGGAGATGTTTGCCATTCTTGATGCATCAGGTATCCCGTACGAGATTAACCCGGCCATTGCCCGGGGTCTTGATTACTATACCGGGGTCGTCTTTGAATGCTTTGCCGAGGGGCTTGGTGCCGAAAACCAGATCCTTGGTGGAGGAGCGTACCGTCTTGCCCATCTCTTTGGAGGAGAAGATACCCCGTCGGCCGGATTTGCCATCGGCTTTGACCGGGTAATGGTCGCTCTGGGAGAGGAGAGCTGGATACCCTGGCAGCCACAGGTGATGATCATCACCACCAGCGAAGGGCGGGACTATGCTCTCACGGTAGCCGAGCAGTTCAGGATGAATGGTATCATCACCGAGACCGACCTGATGGACCGGAGCTTCTCAGCCCAGATGAAGGCTGCAGGAAAGAGTGCAGACTTTGCGATCATCATCGGAAAGGAAGAAGTTGCAACCGGGACCATTACCCTCAAAAACCTGAAGGCTGGAACCCAGGAGAAGGTCACCGCCGATGAGGCAATAGAGAAACTGACATCCGCATAATTTTATGGCATCACCAAAACCTGCTCATGCTGATGATCTTGCAAAACAACAGCGAAGTATAAGTGTTGCTGAATTTTTTGAGAAGAACAAACATCTTCTCGGTTTTGACTCCCCGACCCGTGGCATAGTCACCACAGTAAAAGAAGCGATTGATAATGCCCTTGACGCCTGTGAGGAAGCAGGAGTCCTTCCTGATATCTATCTTGGTATCTTCCGGATGGAGGGAGATATCTTTAAGGTTGTTGTGGAGGACAACGGGCCAGGCATTGTTCCGGATAATATCCCCTATGTCTTTGGAAAACTCCTCTATGGTTCACGGTTTCACCAGATCAGGCAGTCACGCGGACAGCAGGGTATCGGGATATCTGCCGCCGTCCTCTATGCCCAGCTGACAAGTGGCAGACCGACGCTTGTTATCTCCCGGTGCGGATCTGACCGTCCGGCATTCCGGTTCCAGGTCCAGATAAAAACCGAGACCAATGAGCCTGAGATCCTGAAAAGGGAAGAGACCACATGGGACCGGGTACATGGGACCAGAATAGAAATTGAGTTTAAGAGCTCCCTCACCGCCAGGAAGAGGCTGGTTGAATACCTGCGGTATACCTCGGTGGTCAACCCCCATGCCCGACTCAGGGTGGAGATAGACGGGGAAGCAATCATCTTTGACCGGGCCAGTGATGAACCGATCATCCCCCCGCAGGCCATACTCCCCCATCCGCACGGAGTTGAACTTGGAGAACTCAAACGGATAGCAGCCAGTTCGAAAGAACCACTTGAACCATTTCTCATCAACAGTTTTTCCCGAGTCGGCCAGAAGACAGCCCATGAGATCATCCAGCTGGCCGGGCTAAAAGAGACAACAAAAGCCAATAAACTGGAGGCTGATGGTCTTGCACGTCTGCAGTCTGCCATGCAGCAGGCAAAGGTCCCTCCACCTCCGGCAAACCAGTGCCTCTCACCGATTGGGGAAGTTCTCATCAGGCAGGGTCTTGAAAAAGAGTTTCAGTTTGACTTTTGTTCTGCACGGACACGACCGGCTAGTGTGTATCATGGACATCCCTTCATCGTCGAAGCTGCCCTTGGATATGGTGGAAAACTGGAGGCTGAAGGAAATGCCCGGATCATGCGGTTCGCAAACCGGGTTCCCCTTATGTACCAACAGGGAGCCTGTGCCATCACCGGATGTATCAGCACGGTAAACTGGCGTGCCTATAATATCAGTCAGTCAGGGCTACCAACCGGGCCGGTCCTCATCCTGGTTCATGTTGCCTCAACCAATGTTCCCTTTACGAGTGAAAGCAAGGATGCCATCGCGTCAATACCTGAGATTGAGCGGGAGGTAACCCTTGCACTGCAGGAACTAGGCCGGGATCTCAAGACCTTCCTCTCACGACGAGACAAAAGCAGGTTATCAGAAGAGCGTGCCCGGGCAATCTGTGCCATCATCCCTGAGATTGCGACAAAGGTTGCAGAGACCATTGAAAAGCCGGTCCCCGATATCACCCCGATTGAGGGTCAGATCATGCGACGGCTGGTTGCAAAGAAATGGACAGATAAAGGGATCGTGAACGTTTCAATTCAGAATTATACATCCCACGCCCTTGATCTGACTCTGTATGTGATCACCGCCGATGATGTCAGTACCTCAGATCCCCCGGCAGTCTTTGTTGAAGAGATGGGAACTGACAAGTCCGCAGTCTGGCAGATGAGGCTTGCCGGCGGTGAGGGCTGGAAGCTCAGCTATACGGGAACCGGGAATGGAATGATTGACATCAGGGGTGTTGATGAAAAGAAGAAAGTGGTGGTAGATCTTGACCGGTCGTAAGGAAGATATCAGGGAAAACACCATCAAACGGCTGCTTGCCATTCCGGAGAAGTGGTACGAGCAGATGACCAGGGGCGAGCTTCCCTCCATCACCATGCCGACCCGGACAAAAAAAAATATCGCCTATGATGAAGAGGCCGAGGTATGGAAGTACGGGGACAGGGAGCGGCTTCGGGAAGCAGGAACAGAGAAGAGTGCTCTTCATATCCTCAAAATGGCATATGTCATCTGGTTTTTAAAACATCAGATCTCTGAAAACCGGTCATCAACGCTCAGAGAACTGTATTACATCTCCGAAGGCTGGAAGCGGGCAAAGTTTGGGGCACAGAACGATTCAAATCTGCTGGTGGAAGACCTTGAGATCCTGACCGATGTCCAGCGTGAACACTTTCACCTGCGACCTGAAGAAGACGGGGCAAGTATCTTCGGACCACTCAAGATCCGTGAGGATACAAGACGGGGAACGAGGGAACTCCACTGCCAGGATGATATCGGTGAGTCAGGATACCAGATCCCGACCAATGTTGATTCCCTCGAATTTGTCGAGCATGATGCAAAGATGGTCATTGCCATCGAGACCGGTGGTATGTATGCCCGGCTTATCGAGAACGGGTTTGACGAGAAGTACCAGGCTATTCTTGTCCACCTGAAAGGACAGCCGGCACGATCCACCCGGAGAGTCCTAAACCGGCTGGCCAGTGAGTTCCAGCTCCCGGTCACCGTGTTTACCGATGGTGACCCATGGTCATACCGGATCTTTGCAAGTGTTGCATACGGGGCGATAAAGAGTGCCCATATATCAGAGATCCTGGTTACTCCGTCCGCACGGTTCATCGGGGTGCAGCCATCTGATATCAGGGATTATGACCTTCCGTCAGACTCCCTGACCGAGCAGGATATCGCTGCTCTCAAGGCAGAACTGACTGATCCCCGGTTTGCAGGCGACTACTGGAAAGAACAGATAAACCTGCAGCTGGCACTAAACCTGAAGTCAGAACAGCAGGCATTTGCAGCACGTGGTCTTGATTTTGTCACGGATGAATACCTGCCGGCCAGACTCTCCGACATGGGTATATTACGGAGATAAATCCGGCACCAATCACTATCACTATATCCTTTTTCCTCCCTGATCTTACCATATGGATCCGTTCTCACTTCCCTCGATAATGCTCCCTTTACTCATCAATGCAATTGTTCTTCTGGTGACGCTCCTCTATGGATGTCGGGAAGATATCAGGGAACGGGCTGTTCCGGTAGTGATGTGGTACCCGGCGGTTGCCATCGGCATCCCGATGCTGATATGGTTCTGGTACTCGGTCATCACCTCAGGCTCCCTCCCCTATATGATGCCACTCATTCCCCTGATCCTCTTCTTTGTCGTTGCGTTCTATCTCTTCACGAGATTTCATCTCATGGGAATGGCAGATACCAAGGCACTCATCCTGATAACCGTACTGGTCCCGTGTTTCCCCTTTGTCCCCCTCACCGGATACCCGCTCTTCGGTTTTCCCCCCTATGTCTTTCTTCCCTTTAGTGCCCTCTTTAATGCCGTCGTCCTGAACCTGCTCTTGCCGGTGGCCTTCTTCATCATGAACCTGGTCAAAGGAAACAAGGCCCCCCTTCCCTACCTCTTCCTGGGATACCCGGTCAAGGGTGAGACGATAGCAGATGAGTTTGGTATTGTCATGGAACATTTTGACGAGACAGATGGAGTTCTCACCCGATCATTCATCCCGGTCAGGGCGGCAATCAGGGACATGCTGGCCGGAGGAAAGCGGGTGTACACAAAATCCCTTAAAGAAAATCCGAATCAATACAGGAAAGAACTTGAACTCTATAAGAAAGCCGGAACGGTGTGGATAAGTTATGGGGTTCCCTTCCTCATTCCCATCACTGCAGGATTTCTGACCGCACTGGTTCTGGGTGACTTTTTCATGGCTCTCCTCTCTCTGTTCATGCCATAGAATACCCATACACCTGTTTTTCCTGACCAGTCCTGCCATCCTTCCAGATGCCGGGGATCAGAAGGTGACAATCACCGGAAAAGAAATATCAGAACGCGATTTTGAGCGAGAATAGGTATATAATAAAAGGAATGAATGACCAATTATAACCCGGTGAAAATATTTGAAAATAGTTCCTGATACCAGCGTCGTAATAGACGGACGCATCACCAATCTAATTGATACCGGAGAATATAACGGAGCCCATATAATAATACCGGAAGCAGTTGTTGCTGAACTGGAGGCCCAGGCAAACCAGGGAAGAGAAATAGGTTTCTCAGGCCTTACAGAACTCCAGGAGCTCTGCAAACTAGCCGAACAGGGTATAATATCGATAGAATTTGTTGGTGTCCGCCCCACCCTTGAGCAGGTAAAGCTTGCCAGTGGCGGTGAAATAGATGCACTCATCCGGAAAGTAGCCATTGATTACGGAGCCAGGTTTATCACCAGTGACGTGGTCCAGTCAGAGGTTGCAAAGGCAAAAGGCCTTGATGTCCTCTATCTCCGGCCACAGGTGGAAGATTTCACTCCGCTTGCCATAGACCAGTTTTTTGATGAACATACCATCGCCGTCTATCTGAAAGAACGGGCAAAGCCGGTTGCACGAAAAGGGACCATCCAAATGACCGAGACGATGACCCTTCGTGACCAGCTCTGTACGGAATATGAACTGCGGATGATCGCCCAGGAGATCCTTGAGCGTGCAAAACGTGACCCTGACGGATTTATCGAGATAGAAAAGCGGGGAGTAACCGTTGTCCAGATAGGATCAATGCGGATATCAATAACCAGACGTCCGTTCTCTGATGGAATGGAGATTACTGCAGTCAGGCCGATTGTTGACCTCGCACTGGAAGACTATGCCGAATCTGATCTCATCAAGCAGATGCTTCGGGGAGAAAAGCCAGGTATTCTTATCACCGGCCCACCGGGATGTGGAAAGACCACCCTTGCCCAGGCAATCGCAACCTACCTCTGTGATGAAGGAGTCATAATCAAAACGATGGAACAGCCACGTGAGATGCTTGTTCCAGACCAGATAACCCAGTACAGTGCCCTTGACGGGAGTATGGCCAATACCGCTGATGTACTCCTCCTGGTCAGACCTGATTTTGTCATCTTTGATGAACTTCGCAGAAACGAGGATTTTGAGGTATTTGCGGACATGCGGCTTGCCGGTATCGGGATGATCGGAATCATTCATGCCGTATCACCCCACGAGGCACTCCAACGATTCGCAGACCGGCTAGACTTCTCGGTTCTTGCACAGATCTTTGGCAGCATGATCTATGTCAGAGACGGGCAGATACACCAGATATGCTCAACCGCCTTCTCCATGAAAGTCCCAGAGGGGATTGATTCTGAAATGCAGATAAGGCCGGTCACCACTGTTTCAGATGTAAAGACCAACCTCCCCATCTTTGAAATCTTCAGATACGGCACAGAGACCATTGTCCTGCCGGTTGAGGAAGAGGAAGAAGAACCTGACAACTCCGAGAAGTATGTTCCTCCGGAAGAGACCGTCATCCATGCCGAGCCAGAAGAGGAACCAGTCGAGGAAAAAGCATCTGATGACGAGGAACCTGACGAAGAAGAAGAGACAAACGTATGGGCAATTACAGAACGTGACATCCAGCGGGAGATCGGAAGATATACCGGCGGTGAGGTCAGTGTTGAGATGCTCTCTGCAACAAAGGCAGTCGTCTATATCGATGACCGGGATGTACCCGCAGCGATAGGAAAAGGCGGGAAGAACATCGCTGCAATTGTCAATAAAGTCGGTGTTGGTATTGATATCAGACCATCATCAGAACTTGCTAAGAAGGTAAAAGCACTCTCACCAGGCCAGCCTGATCGGGAGGAGTTAACGCTTGGTGATGGACTCCAGGTCAGGATTGACAAGAAACAACTTTCCATCATCTCTCCGGACAATACCGGAAAGATCGTGGACGTATTTGCCGGTCGGGAATACCTGTTCACTGCTACGGTGAATGATTCAGGCGAGATACACCTGGCCAAAAACAGCACTATAGCACAGGAGATGCTGCGTAGGTATAACGAAGGCGAACCCATCAGGCTCAAAACAGTGTGAGGGTGTGAATGACGGAAGAGACACAGGCTTTAGAAGCTGCTATTCGGAAACAATGGGACGGGGTGTTTATTGCCACCCCATCTGAAAAAAAGAAATTTTACCTGACCGTTGCCTACCCGTACCCAAGTGGTGCCATGCATGTTGGTCATGGCCGGACATACATTGTTCCTGATGTTGTCGCCCGGTTCTGGCGGATGAGGGGAAGGGAAGTCCTCTATCCAATGGCATTTCATGTCACCGGTGCCCCGGTTATCGGAATCTCAAAACGGATTGCACGGCGGGATGAGAGTGCCATAAAACTCTACCGGGATCTGTACCGGGTTCCGGCAGATGTCCTTGAGACCTTTACCGATCCGTTAAACATCGTCAACCATTTTTCAAACGAATATGAACGGGTCATGACAAAGGCCGGTCTTTCTATCGACTGGTCACGACGGTTTACCACGGTTGAGCCCACCTATAGCAAGTTTATCGAATGGCAGTGGTACCATCTCCGGGAAGCAGGCCATGTGAACAAAGGAGCTCATCCGGTCAGGTACTGTCCCCAGTGTGAAAATCCGGTCGGTGACCATGATCTCCTTGAGGGTGACAAGGCTGAAATCCAGAAATTCACTCTTATCATGTTCCAGTTCGGAGATGTATTCATTCCCTGTGCAACTCTCCGGCCAGAGACCATCTATGGCGTTACCAACCTCTGGGTCAATCCCACGGTAGAATATGTCAGGGCCCGCGTTGATGGAAAAGAATGGATCCTCTCCAGACAGGCCATGGAGAAGATCTCCCTGCAGGATCATGAGGTCAATGAGATTGGTACAATTCCTGGATCAGATCTCGTAGACAAGGTCGTAAGCCATCCGTTCTGTGGAGAGATCCCCATCCTTCCTGCAGTCTTTGTTGATCCGGACATGGCAACCGGTCTGGTGATGAGTGTCCCGGCTCATGCACCGTATGACTACATCGCTCTCCGTGACCTGCAGCGAAAAGGTCAGTATACTGAGATCAAACCAGTCGGACTTATAAAAGTAGAAGGATATAGCGAATTCCCTGCTGTTGAAGCAGTCGAAAAGGCTGACATCATCAACCAGGATGATCCAAATCTTGTGGAACTGACCCAGTCAGTGTATTCTGCCGAACATGCAACCGGAAAAATGTACGAACAGTACGGTGGAAAACCAGTCAAGTTTGCCAGGGATGAGATCGCCCAGGTTCTGACTGAAAAACACCATTCCGGTATCATGTACGAGTTTGACACCCGGCCGGTTATGTGCCGGTGTGGATCAAGGGTTTTTGTGAAAGTCCTCCATGACCAGTGGTTCCTTGAATATAGTGATGAGGCATGGAAACAGCAGGTCAAGGATCATCTTGAGGATATGGAACTTGTCCCCCAGGAGGTCAGGGCAGAGTTTTTCAGAACTGTTGACTGGCTGAAGGACTGGGCATGTTCACGACGTATTGGTCTTGGTACAAAAATGCCATGGGATCCGGACTGGCTTATCGAGCCACTCTCTGACTCAACCATCTACATGGCGTATTACACCATTGCCTCCAGAATCAAACATATTGATCCAAATCTCCTGACTCCTGCAGTCTTTGATTACATATTCCTTGGAAAAGATTCTGAAGGACTCCCCGAGCGGGAACGGCTAGACGGTATGAGAAAGGAGTTCCTGTACTGGTACCCGTACGACTTCAGGTTCTCGGCAAAAGATCTCATCTCCAATCACCTGACCTTCCAGCTCTTCCACCACTGCACAATATTCCCAAAAGAATGCCTCCCTCATGGCATGGTGGTCTTTGGAATGGGTCTCTTAAACGGGGCAAAGATGTCCTCTTCAAAGGGGAATGTGTACCTACTTGAGGATGCAATCAATGATTTTGGTGCCGATACCGTCAGAATGTTCTTGATAGGTTCAGGTGAACCCTGGCAGGACTTTGACTGGAGAAATGAACTTGTCTCTTCCACCAAGAAACAGATCGAGCGGTTCGCACAGACTATCAGAGAAGGACTTGCATCTGACGGCCCTGATACGGATATTGACCGATGGCTTATCTCACGGATGCAGAATCATATTTCACTAGTAACTACAGCCATGGAGAACTTCCAGACAAGGCAGGCACTTCAGGAGGCATTCTTCGGATTTGAATCTGATCTGAAATGGTACAAACGCCGTCTTGGTCAAAATCCTCCCGGAAAGACTGCCATGAAGACGCTCTGTTCCACATGGGTAAGACTACTTGCTCCAATTATCCCATTTACCTGTGAGGATCTTTGGAAGGAAATCGGAGACGGTCTGGTCTCATTCGCACCCTGGCCTGAATCAGATACTGCGAAGATGGATGATCCTGCAGAGATTGCAGAAGAACTTCTGGTCAGAACGGTTGAAGACATCGAATCAATTCTTCGGATCCTGAAGACACCGCCTCGGAAAGTGACCATTTGTGTTGCACCTTCCTGGAAATGGGATATCTTAACACTCATCGCCGAAGCACCGGACAAGAAGAATGTCATTCGGGATGTCATGCAGAAGGAGGATATAAAAACACGGGGTAGAGAGGCTGCAGATGCAGTAAAACAGTGTACAAATCTCTTCCACAAACTCCCATCCGACCTCGTTGACCGGATTGTCTCACAAAAACCAGATGAACTTGCAATATTCAAAGCTGCATCAGCATTTCTGGTAGACGACACAAAACTTGAGATAGAAGTAGTACCAGCAGATGCATGCCATCACATGAAGGCAGGATCAGCCCTTCCCTTCAAACCGGCAATAATAATAGAGTAGAAATTTATTCTACTGTTTTTGCTTTTTTTACCCGGTCCTTGGTTGAGTACCCGGTTACATCATCCAGATATCTTCGGAAACGCTTGTTGGTATCAAGGATAATCTGTTCATCTTCTATCCCCTGCTTTGAGACAGTCGCAATGATAATAGATTTTTTTGCCTCTCCCAGTTTTACTTGCATTGATTCAAGGGCGCCAAATGAAAGCGTGTACCACCCGTCTTTTTCTACAGGAGCGATCCCAAAATGTTCGGTTATCTTCGCGGTAATATTCTCAGGAAGAACCTTAATGTGAGTTCGTTTAACCGGATATTCCTGCATAAGAGTACTCAATGGTTGTGTGAGCGGATATGTGTTACAGGTGAAAGGTGAGTGTTTATCTCAAAATAAATAGGCTCATTCAGATCCTCATACCTGTACTGATATATTCAGTACATGGCCCTCCAATCCAGTCATACCACCATAGAGATTCAAGAAACACCTGTTCCGCTCTCCCTACCCCTATTTATACCATCAGTCTGCAGTATTATTCACATTTATTCTGGTGGGGATAGACCATGATTTCAGCATATATTACCACACACGAGGGTCTGGTTCCGGTAGACACGTGGGAAGACGGGTGCTGGATCAAGGTAGTCAATCCCACGGAAAAGGAAATATCACTTCTTGTTGAACGATTTGGAGTCTGGGTTGAGTTTTTTACCGATCCCCTTGATGTAGATGAACGGGCACGTTTTGAAGTGGATGAAGGAAATGTCCTCATTCTGATCAGATCGCCACGACGGGAACCGGAAGAAGCAGTAATCCCGTATATCACCCTTCCAATTGGCATCATACTGACCGGACATGTGATCATCACTGTCACCCTCACCGAGGTTGATGTTCTTGATGAGTTTCTCTCCGGATGGGTCAGAAATTTCGACACCCGGACCAGAACCAGGTTTGCACTTCAGATCTGTTACCGGACTGCTCTTCGGTTTCTCCGGTACCTGAAAGATATCAACCGGATGTCCAGCCAGATTGAGATGAACCTGCACCGGTCAACAACTAACGTACTTCTCCTTGATCTCTTTAACCTGCACAAAAGCCTCGTGTTTTTTACGACATCTCTCCGGTCCAACTCACTGATGGTTGAGAAATTTTCGTACTCCAATATCCTTGAAATGACCGATGAAGAGCATGACCTGTACGAGGAGATGGTTATTGAGAATAAACAGGCTCTTGAGATGGCAAATATCTATACATCCATTATCATGGGTATGACCGGGACATTTGCTTCGATTATTAACAATAATGTGAATGTCGTGATGAAACTCCTGACCAGTATCACGATTCTAATTTCATTACCGACACTTATCGCGAGTATTTATGGGATGAATGTTCATCTCCCATTGCAGGATAATCCGTTTGCATTTTCGTTTATCATGTTTTGTGCAGTTGCAGCAAGTGCTCTTGGATTATTTATTCTGGTTCGGTGGAAAGTATTATAGTGAAAAAATATATGCTCCAAATGTTGTTAATAGAATATTCAGCTTAGTCAATTTATCCATACAGGTATGAGTAGCATTTATGACATCCAGTACCATCCAGACAACCATTGATCTCCCAAAATCATTACCATGGCTTATAAATATAAAACCAGATGAACTTGGAGGATATATCCGAAAATCCCTGGCAGTTGAGTTATTTCGTGAAGGGAGGATTTCATTAGGGAAAGCAGCAGAGATTGCTGGTTTTGAAACCAAAATAGATATGATAGAGGAACTTATGAGTCGTAATATTGGCCTTGCTTATTCTATAGAAGATGCTGAAGAGGATCTGAATACCCTTAAACAAATTCTCAAATGAGAAAAATCATAACTAATTCTACACCTCTCATTGTTCTTTCAGCATTGGGACAATTGGAATTACTTCATCATTATTTTGATGAGGTAATCATTCCTGATGCAGTATGGCAGGAGGTTGTGATAAATGGAAAAAACAGACCTGGTGCATTGGAAGTCAGAAATTGTGAATGGATCAGAATTCAAGAGGTCAGTGACATCATTGCAGTTGAAACATTGCACATATATCTTGGAATTGGTGAATCTGAAGCGATAATTCTGGCAAAGGAACTGAATCTCCCTCTTATCATCGATGATAAAGCAGGGAGACGAACTGCAAAAGCTCTTGATCTATCAGTTACCGGCACGATAGGCATTCTTTTAAAAGGCTCTGAAGACAACCTCGTGAACATGAATGAGACAGTTTCGGGTCTGATATCCATTGGTTTCCGATTTGATAAGGAAACAATGACAAAGATGTTCACCTGATATCATTTTTATCGTTCTATCCATTGGTTTTTTGAATCATACGTATATAGTTAGATTTATCTCACATAAGTGGAATATATCTAACATAGTGTGAGAAATATCTCACAGTGATAGCATGAACCGAACTGCAATCATCACACTTGAAATAACCATAACTGCCCTGATACTTGTCGTTCTAATCGGAACGTACCTGGCATCAGGATTTTCATATGATGCACTTATCTGGATTCTCCTGATTGCTCTTGGGATTGGAGCCATGTATCTTCTGAAAAAGCACAATACCACAGAGGTTCGCCGGATTATTGCGGTCATGGGTATTCTGTGTATAGGTATATCATTCGCCGGAATCCTTACACCGAACCCACTCCTGCCGGCAACACCTACCATGGGGATGGTTTTTGGTATGATCCTCCTCCTTTTACACTGGAGGATGAAGAGGCAGGATGGTGAGCTTGGACTACAGGATGAACGATCCCTCCGTATCGGGACATATGGGATTGCCTGCTCCTGGTACCTGACTTATATCGTGGTAATACTCCTTGCCACTGCGATAAGTCTTGGAGGTATGCAGGTTCCGGCAGAATCAGTCGTCCTTATTCTCATCATCCTCATGCCCATCAGCACCATCCTCTTTCAGACGTACTTTAACCACAAGGGTGATGTCTACTAGGGAGGAGCCGTGTACACCCGGATAAAGGAATTCAGGGTTCGAGAGGGAATAACTCAGGCCGATCTTGCCCAGAAAGCAGGAGTCAGGCGGGAGACCATTGTTTTTCTTGAAAAAGGAAAATATAATCCATCCCTCCGGCTGGCCCATCATATCGCCTGCATTCTGCATACCAGCATTGAAGAACTGTTCTTCTTCGATGATGAAACAGAACCGGAGATGAATAACTCATAACAGGTCAGAGAGTTAATTATTGAAAACAGTAAAAACCTATTCCTACGGGCCTTTATATCGAAACGAATGATAAAACATGATCTACACGATGAATAAAGAGGAGGCACTATGACATCGGCAATAAAATCAGAGGAAATTTTCTCCACTCTTCATCATTCACTGAATGTCGTGAAAGAACGATATCACGTGGATAAACTTGCCCTTTTTGGATCCCGTGCCCGGGGTGATGCTCATGACGACAGTGACATAGATATCCTGGTGGACTTTGGTCCCGGTGCTGATCTCCTCGACCTTTCCGGTCTGAAACTCTACTATGAGGATATTTTCGGGAGAACTGTGGATGTTGTTCCAAGGCGGGCGATTCGTCAAGAACTTCGGGAAGCAATCCTTGCAGATGCGATTGAAATATGAGAAGCTGGATCCTCTATCTCCATGACGTCAACGAAGCAATATCATTGATATCTGAATTCATCGATGATCTCACCCTGGAAGAATTCTCTCATGACAAGAAGACAATGAGTGCAGTCAGGGACCAGATAATGATCATAGGAGAAGCGGTAAATCACCTCCCGAATGAAATTCTTTCCGAGTATCCTGATATTCCATGGAGGGACATTGTAGGGATGCGCAATGTTCTGGTTCACTCGTATTTCAGAACCGATCCTGAATTGCTGTTTCTGGTTGCGACTGAACGGCTTGTATCACTCTCTCCCATAATTATCAGCATGATCAGTAAGTATTCCCCCTGAAAGAGGAGATCTGAACATCTATTCATGTATTTCCAATTGATTTAATTGAAAAATATGAAAGGATCTCATGGTTCAATTACCGGATAGACCTTTCGTACTGCTTAAACAGAACCGGAGATGAATAACTCATAACAGGTCATAGAACCTACAACATAAGAAGAAACTATGATAACGGAAATCTTAACAAACCCACGTGCCTTTTTCGGCACAATATGCACAAACGAACCGTCTCTAAAAATTCCAGCCATAATTATCTTTGTGATGGCAATAGTCGGATCAGTTACCGGCTATATGATGGGAGAACTCTCAGGGAAATTATTCTCCGGGATGATGGAAGGGCTTGCTACAATCGCTGCAGTTAGTGCTGCAATTACCACTTTCATCTCAACCTTTGTCATCTGGCTGGTTGCTGCAGTCATCCTCTTTGGACTTCAGAAAATAGTGCAGGGGACCGGCACATTCAAGCGGGTCATGGAAATCTGCGGCTATGGTATGGTTCCCCTTGTCTTTGCAACCATCATCACGCTTCTCCTAAGCGGATACTATATCCCACAGGCAGATATCAGCCCCATCCGATCAACAAATCCTGAAGAAATTAGCCAGGCAGCCATGTCCATGATGCTGGATCCGGCTCTTCATGAATTCAGCATCATCTCAACCATTGTCACCATCATCTTCCTTATCTGGGTGGCAAATATCTGGTCAATCGGTGTTGAAACCTGCTGTGGACTTCCAGCAAAGAAAGCACTCATCGTTGCAGGACTTCCAGTACTCATCTACATTGCATACACCCTCTCAAGCCTCCTCCTCTTTACCGGAGGATCTGTATGAAGAGAGGGGCAATATATTCCCTGTTTTTTGTCATTCTCCTGATAATCTCTATAAGCTCAGCCGAACTTCTACCGGAAAACGAAGCGGCAGCTGCTCAAGTACAGGTAATTAACCTCTCAATTGACCCGGCTGTCCTCATGCCATATGACACGGCCACTGTGACGATAACACTTGCAAACACCGGAACAAAAAGTGTTGCGATATCATCCGCACAACTCCTCTCTAAAGAATTTAAAGTTCTTTCAGACAGTTATGGGAAGGTTGGTGCAATTGGTGCAGGTAATAGCATGAGTTTTACCTATACCCTCCAGGCCGGAGGAACAACTGGGATATTTTACCCCATTCTGTCGGTTGACTTCAGGGATGCAAACTTCCTTCGGTATCCTTTCAGGGTGATTGTTCAGGAAAACCCCCTCGAGGTATCGGTCCTCAATAAACCAGAAACCTGGGTTTCCGGAAAGAAAGAAGATATCACCCTTCATATCGGGAATCCCCGTGATAATCAGGTAACCGGAGTCACCGTAATACCTCAAAACAGTGAACATGAAATTACACCAACATCATTCTTTACCGGTGTCCTGGGTCCGGATAATTCTGTAGACATCCCCTTTGCTGTGACACCATACGGAGATTCCCCCATTGAATTCATTGTGCAGTATCAGAATGGTATCAACCAGCATGAGGTTTCATACACCCTGCCTGTCGAGATCGGGAAAAAGAGTCGGAAGCAGGCAGATACTGTTCTTTCAAATGTACAGGTTGATACCGATAAGGATCATTTCCGGGTAACCGGTGATGTCACAAACTCTGGACTTGAAACGGCAAATGCTGTTGTGATAACCTCTAAAGAACCTGCAGTCCCGGTATTTCCGTTCAAGGTATACGCTGTAGGTGCACTCAAGCCTGATGACTTTGCAAGTTTTGAAGTGACATTCCGTGCCGATGAAAATGTAACAGAAGTCCCCCTCAGAACCTCCTTTAAGGATAATGACGGGAACGAATTTTCTTCTGATACCCTGGTTGAACTTGGTGAAGGAACCGGTCCCAAACCGAAACAGGCTGAAGAAGGATTTTCACCAGTTATCATCGGAGTAATCGTGATTATAGCTCTGGGAGTGATCGGTGCTGTCTGGTATAGCCGAAGACCACGAGGATAAGATGGGTACACAGCAGGTGATCGTCTTTTCTGATGTCACCAAGATTTACCCCCTGGCTGCAGGAGATGTTGTAGCTCTGAATCACATCTCTCTTGAGATCCGAAGAGGGGAATTCATTGCCATTATGGGACCGTCTGGATCAGGCAAGTCAACACTGTTGAATATGATCGGGTGTCTTGATATTCCAACTTCAGGTGAGGTCATCATCGACGGGAAAAATATCAAAACCATGACTGATGACCAGCTGACCGAGCTTCGCCGGGATGTACTGGGATTTATTTTTCAGCAGTTTAACCTGATCCTTCTTCTCAATGCCCTTGAAAATGTCCAGTATCCACTCATTCTCAAAACCGGAGAGACCGGATGCATGGACCGGTGCAAAGAGGTTCTTGCTGCAGTGGGGCTTGCTCCTGATCTCTGGCATCATCGCCCGGGTCAGCTTTCCGGCGGACAACAGCAGCGGGTTGCAATAGCCCGGGCCCTTGTCAATGATCCGGAGATCATGCTTTGTGATGAACCAACCGGAAACCTGGATACAAAAACCGGAACTGCAATTATGGACCTGTTAACCAGACTGTGCAGGGAACAAGGGAAGACGATTGTCATGGTTACCCACGATCCCCGGACGGCAGAGTATGCAGACCGGGTCATCCTGATAGAAGATGGAAAGATAAAGGAGGGAGCATGAGTAGTCACCGTCTTTTTTTTGGTCTTGCTGTCAGAAACCTGCAGATCCACTGGCTTCGATCCCTTCTCGCTGCCATTGGTATCATCATCGGTGTTGTTGCGATCTCCTCAATGGGGATCTTAGGTAACAGCCTGGTTTTATCTGTTGCAGATTCTCTCACTGATGTCGGTGATTCAGTTGTAGTAACTCCCCATATCTCATTTCAGGGAATGACGAGTACCGGAACAGATCAACGGATTACAGATCGGCAACTGGAACAAATCCGACGTGCATCTGGAAATAACGAGGTGGTTGCGGTATACGCCGGAGGTGACCGTATCAGGATCGGGCGGGAGATACTGGCCGCTTCCATTTATGGCATTGATCCCCAGGACATCCCGACCCTTCTTGAACTGGAAAAAGGTCAGTTCCTCCGGGGTGCATCAGGAGTAATGGTCGGGGCAAAACTAGCCAGCGAAAATAACCTTGCCGTTGGATCCAGAATACTGGTTGGCGATGAGGAGGCCGGAGTCAGAGTTGTCGGAATACTGGATGAACGGGGAATGGGATTTGATATCAGCCCAGATTATGCCATTGTTGCGTCAGATCAGTGGTACAAGGACTTTTATGATGTCAACGGGTATGACCAGGTGATTGTGAAGGTCAGGAACCTGAAAGATATCGATCAGGTGAAAGATTCCATCGATGCACAGCTCAACAGGCGTGAAACTGAGGTCAATGTCTATGACACCAAAGCCATCCTTGAGACTATCCTTGAAACATTCGGCAGAATTTCTACATTTACCATGGCTATTGGTGGGATATCACTCATTGTTGCCGGAGTTTCCATCTTTAATGTCATGATGATGTCAGTTATGGAGCGGTATCGTGAGATCGGAATTCTCCGATCAATCGGGACAAAACGGGCAGAAGTCAGAAGCATGTTCATCTACGAATCCCTTATTCTTGGTATTACCGGCTCCATAATCGGAGGGATTTTAAGCTTTCTCGGGGGGTATGCAGCAATTGCCGTCATGCTCCAGGAGACATCATATCTCTTTGCCTTTTCAAGCCTTATCCAGATACCCTATGGGATGATTTTTGGTGTTGCAACCAGTATCCTGTCAGGATTATATCCGGCATGGAAGGCATCTGATCTGAGGCCAATTGAAGCTCTCAGACATGAGTAACGGGAAAAATAGATTCAAACCTGATCTTCTTCAGGTTCTTTTGCTTTTTTTGGTTCCCATCCGGCCTTGTGCACTAACAGGGCATCAAGAATCTCCTGGACCCCTTCACCATTTCCAGTAGACATTGCCGGGTATTCAGGAATACGTGTGATGTCTGCTTTATTTGAGACAACAATTATCGGGACCTGAACAAGGCCTTTTACTTCCTCAAGGAGCCGAAGTTGCTCCTCCAGAGGATACCCGCAATGGGCACTTGGATCAAGGATAAAGAGGAGGGCATCCGCGATATTCACGATAGCCGATAATGCCTGCCGTTCGATGGCATTTCGTTCAATTCCCGGGCGGTCAAGAACTCCAGGGGTGTCAATGAGCTGGATCTTCTCTCTTCCATGATAATAATGACCAACAATGATGCCTTTGGTCGTGAACGGGTAGGAAGCAATCTCTGGTTCTGCAGAGGAGACTCTCCGGATAAACGAAGACTTTCCTACGTTTGGAAATCCGGCCACAACGATGGTAAAAGAGTCTTCCACAGTCGGAAGCTTTCGAAGGATGTTCCGGACTTCATTCAGGAAGAGGAGATCATCTTCAATCTGGTGAACAACAGAGGAAAGGCGTGCTATTGCTTTCTTTCGTGATGCAGTCGCATTCTCTTCAGAGGAGTATCTGACATCCTTTGCAAGACCTCCCCGGTGATCTTTAGACCAGCGGGCAGCCCAGCCAACAGCACCCAGGGACTTTTTTAGTCGATCGGTTGTCCAGAGGATTTCAACAATATCCTGGTAAAACTGTGGCTCATCTGAAATGGTTGGAAAAGACTGGATAACGGCTACTAATTTATCATGGACCGAGAGGTATGCAGCCTCAACAAACTCAACACTTGCACGTTTTTTATTTGGTTTCTCCCGCATCTTTTTTGCAGCACGACGAAGTGCCCGATCAAGGACCTCATCTGCTGTGGGGACTGTAGGGATTTTTTCAAAACTCACGATATTTCACCCGTATGTATACCGTTACAGGTATATAGGTACTCCCTCTTGATTTATTTACCAAGCAATTGGGAATTTTTTCCCACTTTACCAGAAAATCCTGGACAATCGTGGAAAAAAGACAGAAAATAATTATTAACCACTCCAAAATCAAATCATCAGTATGTATAAATTTTCTTTTTCCGGCAATGGCCCGGATCTTATAAAAAATAAAGAAGACATTCTACAGACGATAGACGAATACAAGGAGGCGTTAAAAGACTGTAATACGAAGATTGAGAATAATCCTGAAGATATTGATGCATGGGTAAATAAAGGAACCATTCTTTTCCTCCTGGAGAAATATGATGAAGCACTTGAAGCATCGAATAAAGCTCTTGAAATAAACCCAGATGATGCCATGGCATGGAATAACAAAGGAACGATTCTCAATGTACTGGAACGGTATGATGAAGCAATTGAGGCATGTGAACATGCAATTCATCTGGTTCCAGATTATGCTGATCCATGGAATAATAAAGGAAATGCCCTTACACACCTTGAAAAATATGAAGACGCACTCATCGCCTTTAACAAAGCGATACAAATTGATCCACGGTACGCTGATGCATGGAACAACAAAGGGTTTGCCTTAAATTTCCTGGGCAGGCATGATGAGGCATTAAAAGCATTTGATACGGCAATAGAGATAGAAACGGAGTTTACAGAGACAGAACAATAACACGTAATTACAATTCGTAAATAAAATCCTTTTTTGCTTAAACAGGTCTCATACAAACAGAAGAGCCATCAGAAAATTATTTATTCTTATCAGTCTGCAAATCCTAATTTACCACAGGACAGGTATCTCCTACAATCAGAGGGGCAATTTTTATCTGAATTGACGAGGAAAGACCATGAGTTTTGATAAATCATTCCATCAGGCGGTGTATCTGAATGCACGGGGAAGGTATGAGGAGGCTGTCATAAAATTTGATCAGTTAATTCAGTTACATCCCGATGATGTTGAAGCATGGAAAAAAAGAGCATCGTTCCATATGCAAATCCAGAGATATCAGAACGCTGTCGAGGATTTTTCCAGGATACTTGAGTTATCTCCTGATGACATCGATATATTGATGCAAATGGGTCGTGCTCTCACCGAGCTGGCTCGATTCGAAGAAGCGATTGATGCATTTGAGAAGGTCATTCTAAAATATCCGCATAATATTCCTGCTTTGGTATCGAAAGGAAAAGCCTTGCATGAATTAGGTCGATATGGGCAAGCCATGGAGGCATTTGACAAAGCGGTCAGGGTAAATCCGGAAGATCCTGAGCTTTTAGAGTTGAATGGCGATACACTCATCGAACTTGGCAGGTTTGAAGAGGCACTTGCAGCATTCGAGCGAGCAATTCAGATACGACCAAATAAAGGGTACTTATGGAGAAAGAAGGGTCATGTTCTCAAGGCTCTTGGAAGAAAGGATGAGATGAACGACGCATATGACAAAGGATACCGCCTTGATTGTCCGGAATATAGTATATGAACTAAAAACCCTCCTCTATCCCGTTTTTACACATCAGGGCATTCTCATACCCATTTTAAAAAAGAGGAGATGATAATTGGGTAATGAGAGCCAAAGATTATTCTTCGGCCTGAATTTCAATCGTGCCGGCTACCATCGCCAGGGTTTCAACTCCTGTTGCCGCATCCTCCTTTGTAGGGTAGAATCCGGATGTAATGATGACCTTCTCATCAGTGCTCGTAATATAGACACCGGCCACCATGTCACCATGGGTACCATAATCAACAATACCCCCGCTTTCCAGGTACTGAGGTTCAGTTCCTAGATCCGGAGTGATGTCGGCTCCAAGCATGAAATTATCCAGGTATGCTTCTGAATTTGTATCGTTCAGCTGCTGGCCAATCGGATTTTCTATAACAATTATCGTGATTACAGATTCAGGATTTGTTTCATTGTTAAAAGATGTAACAGGACCAATCGGCGAATCATTTGTTGCGTTCACAAATCCTGGGGGGGACATGACGGTGAATACCGTGTCAGATGAACTGTTCACAAGACTCTCATCTACGGTGATCTGTTTCCAGTCGGTAAAGTCAATTGCCGCTGCATTGTTGCAGAGAATAGCAATCAGACAGAGTAATACAAAACCAAGGGTTCTCTTCATTGACAACCTCATATCGTACCTTATCCTATCAGGTTATTAATGATCATCTGCACCAGTATTGAAAAAGAAAAATAATTCCAAAGCGAAGCTTGAATGCAGAATGATATTCATTCAAAGTAATGAGAATTTTATGAAAGAAAGGGCTCTGTCTGAAAAACAAGTGATATCACTAACCCAACCCCACTATCACATTCTTTTGTTTTCCATTCAGACTTCCGCATTAGAATAATCCAATGGGAAATGCCAGAACAACCGAGTGATTCAGAAAATGAGTTTATTTTATTACTAAAAAACCGACTTAATCGTCAAGCAACACCCTCTCTATTGATTATCATATTCAAACTCCAGATTTTCACGGAAAAAAAATTAATAATTGACCTAGACCATGCAATTTAGAGGTAAATCATTAGTCCCACATCCCTCACCATAATAACAATCAAGATTCCCACCACAACTCATCATTACTGCACAACAATCCTTATGAGGAGTTACGGGCTTTTGGTTTACGGGTGGTTGTTCTTTGATGGGTTGCTGATTGTTTACGGGTGGTTGATTCTTCGTTGGATTCGAATCGTTGATTAACTTTAACAATTCATCTCTATACTCCTGAACTAATTCATTATTTGGATTAATTCGTAAAACCTCTTCAAATGCGTCAATTGCTTCTTCATATCTACCTAGGTTTTTCAGTATTAATCCCTTATTCATCCAGGCATCTTCGAAATCCGAATTAATATTTATCGCTTTATCAAAGGCTTCAATTGCCTCATTAAATTTACCTTGTTCTACTAAAGCCGTCCCTTTATTATTCCATGCTATTTCATCTTTTGGATTAATATCTATTGCTTTGTTAAATGCTTCAATTGCCTTATCTAATTCACCATTTTTCTGAAACTCGCTTCCTTTAGAAATCCAGTCAGTATCTGAATTCTCATCGTCATCAACAAGATTATCATTCACTGGAACTGGACCATCAGTTATTGGAACTGAATTCTCATCCAGTGGTATAGGATTGTTAATTATCGGATTAGAATTATCATTGACAGGAGCTGGATTATCGGTTATCGGAACAGGATTATCACTCACTGGATCAGAACTACCAGTCATCGGGCAAGGTTTGTCACTCACTGAATCAGGGTTATCTTTTATCGGATCTGGAGTGTCAATCACTGTATTGGGGTTATCATTCTTTTTTTCTGATGTATCGGATGGATTTTCAAATTTTGTGACCATTTCAGTAAAAAAACCAACAAAATCATCATTTGAAAATCCCATATTTTTTCCAAAAAGAGCAATCTGACCAATGATGCCATTTACGGTTTTTTCTTTAAACTGATCTAATTCTAATTCTTTTTCTATTGCCGATTTTGCTTCGTCATACTGACCTAATTTATAAAGAGTAAGTGCTTTTGCGGCCCAAACGGTGCATGATTTTTCATTAATTAGAATTTGTTGGTCAAAAGCATCCAGGGCTTCTTCAAATTTTCCTTGTTCAAAAAGCCTCAAACCTTTCTCGTAATTACTGTTATCATTATCTGCCTGAACCCAAAAAGCTAATAATATCACAGATAATAGTGAAAACAGCAAAATCAACTTTCTTTGCATATAACTTCGTAAGCCACATTTATAGATAAAAATATTCTTTTATTGTCGTTGGTTAAAAACTGAATAGATGGCTAATACATAGAAACCGAGCTGATCAAATCAACTGAAATTTGATTGGATGAGTTACCGCTCCATAATTGGACACCCTCTCTTGATGAATCCTAATTATCTATGGGATAACAATAAAAATCCACGAAAGGGGCATTCAGTTTTAGCGGATATATTGTATACATATACCATGTGATGTCCCCAAATTTACAAAAACTCCCGCCATTAATACTTGAAAAGTATGTGGGTAATCCTGTCAAATATTATCAACAAGAAAGTAAATTCCTGACACTCATATACTCAATCAATTTGGTGGCATGGTCGCGTTCTTCTTTCAACTATAAAATACCCAATTTATTCAGGTTTACACATCAATACAGGATCTCGTAATACCCTCATAACCATCATGATTTATCATGTAGATACACTCAATAAAATCTGATAGACCTGATCCAGCCAGTCACAAAAATTTTTGACAGGCATCTACATCGTTCTTTAGTGGGAATTGAATATGATGAAGGCACTCATGAGCACATAATTATGGATTTATCTCCGATTCAAAACGATATCCTGATTACTCTTATCAGCCTGTATGAGAAAAAATCCCTTCCGATAAAAGGAGAGGAGATAGCTGACATCATTTTACGCAATCCCGGAACTGTCAGAAACCAGATGCAGGCACTCAAGGCGATAGGACTCGTTGATGGAATTCCAGGGCCAAAAGGGGGGTACCATCCGACCGCTCTTGCGTACAAAGAACTCAACCTGAAACACAACGGGGAAGCATATGAAGTCAAGATCTCCCGTGACGGAGAGATTGTTCCGGGTGTGAAAGTTGGTGAGATCATCTTTACCACCCTCTCCCATGCCGATATCTGCCATGCCCAGATTCGGATCATCGGAAGTGTGAAACTTTTCAATAATGGTGATGTCATCACCATTGGACCAACCCCGGTCAATAAACTGCTTATCAAGGGTGAAGTCTTTGGGAAAGATGAGAATGAGCCAGCCCTGATCGTCTCAATCCTTGAGATGGTATCTTTGCCAAAAAAACCTATCCGGGACTATATGACCACCCCAATTAAGATGCTTTCTACAAAAAATTCCCTGAAAGAGGCCGTAAGACTCTTTAATACACACCACATCCATGGTGCTCCAGTCATGGACGGGGGATTTCTCCGGGGCATTGTAACCATGTCAGATATACTTCACGCCATAGAACAGGATCTTCCACTAGACACCCAGGTCAGTGAGGTCATGACTGAAGATGTGGTATATGCTGATGCATCGGTCCAGCTCTACGAGGTCATCAGAAAATTCAAGGAGCGTTCTATCGGACGTCTTGTTGTTTTCGAAGAGAACAGACCGGTTGGAATCCTGACCCAGTCAGATATCTTCCGGACACTGCCGACTAATTAATTCCTTTTTCATGCGATCGGTTACAACTCCGGGAGGTATTTTTTACAACGGTGATTGCATCTCCGGATCTGTTCTTATTCCAGATAACTCCGTTGACCTCATCATAACTGATCCTCCCTATGGCATTGAAGGGGATAAACTCCACCGGCACTATAACCGGGATGAATCATTTGTAACAGATGGATATGTAGAAATCCCAGCGGAGGAATATGAATCATTTACAAAGGACTGGATCGGTCAGGCCGAACGAATCCTCCGGCCGGGAGGGTCACTCTATATCGTCTCTGGATACACCCATCTTCGTCACATCCTCAATGCACTCTATGAAACCAGCCTGGAGGAAGTAAACCATATCATCTGGCGATATAATTTTGGGGTTTTTACCAGCCTGAAGTATGTGTCTTCTCATTACCATATCTTGTTTTATGAAAAGCCCGGGGGCATTCGGACATTTAACACCCAATGCAGGTTCTCTCTTTCAGAGAAGGATGAGAACGGGGGATCACTCAATTACCAGGACCGGGAGGATGTCTGGATCATCAACCGGGAGTATAAACCAGGAAAGGTGAAAAATAAAAATGAACTCCCCTCCGCTCTTTTAAGTAAAATCATCCAGTACAGCAGTAATGAAGGGGATCTGGTCTGTGATCTCTTCCTTGGTGGGTTTTCAACCGCAAAAACAGCGATCGGACTCTCACGAAGAGCAACCGGATTTGAGATATCTCCAGGTATGTTTGATGCCAGGATAGATGAGATGGCAGCGCTGATCCCCGGATTTCTTCTCAATACCGCACAAACACCAAAGGAACCTGGCAGGAAACGGACCAGGAAGGCCTGGAATAAAGATGAGACAGAGCGACTCCGATCCAGGTATAATGAGCTGAACCAGACCAATCTTTCTCAGAAAGAGGTTAACCAGCAATTACAGGAAGAGTTCGACCGGGGATACTGGTCGATTGAAAAAGCTCTCAAACAGACAGGTATAAAACCAGGACGATAACCCGAGATATCAGTATCTGATCGGGAGATTTATTATTGGATACAACCGAAATCTGATATATGAAGTCCATACTTGCCCGCACGCTCTCACGGAAACAGATCGTGACCAATGACGGGAAAGCAATCGGATCACTTCGCAATCTGATGGTAGATTTTGATACCGGCCTTATCACCGACCTTGTGCTCGAGCCAGACCAGTCCTTTGATACAACCGGATATACTCTGGACGGAGATCGGATGCTTATCCCCTTTGAAGCAGTAAGGGACATCAAGGACTTTATCGTGGTAGACCGTTATCTTGCCAGAATGTGAGGGAAGTACTTCCTCATAATCTCAACAAATCCTTCTCCGTACGGAACTGATGAACAAAAGTCAGAAATATTCCGTACATCTTCTTGTGCATTTGCAACGCAACAACCGGTACCTGCAGCCTTAATCATACCGATATCGTTCTCTGAGTCTCCTATCCCAAGGAACTCCTCAGGCAGTATACCTAGCTGTTCTGCAACAATATGAAACGTCTTTCCTTTATCGATTCCAGCCTCATGAATATGAATCGCAAAGTTCGTATCCATAATATCAACCGGCCAGCCGGCGAGAAGAGACCTCACCTCGTCTACCGGTACCTCCCGGGCAAACGCGATATCAGAATACCGCTCCTGGTGGGAGTAAAGCTCAAGACGGATGCCTTTTTTCGTATAGTATTCTTCTAACAGGTTCAGAGCTTTTACTGCAATATCCCGGTTCGCCATAACCTTCATTGAGCCCTGAAATCCAATGCGGTACACGCCACCATTTTCACCAATGAATGTTCCGCCGGTGCCGATGAGCTTACAGAGCCCTTTGAGAAGGCATGAGGTGTTCCCTGAGGAGAGTACCACCTCTATACCATTCTCCTGGAGCTTTCGTATTGTCTCTATGGCAGCAGTCGAAAGCCTGCGCTTTTCATCAGTCAGTGTTCCATCTATATCAGTTATCACGCCCCGTAACACAGATAAACTCCTATAATTGTGGATTTAGCAGGACCGAAGACCGCCCTCTTCCACAAGGAACGTTGCTTCCCCTTCCGGCAGGTTTGGACTGTCAACAAGCCGGAAGATACGCTTTCCGCCCTTGCTTTTACGCAGGTATACCCTGAAGGTAGCGGTATGGCCGACGATATTTCCTCCGATAGGTTTTGTTGGATCACCAAAGAAAACTGCCGGATTGGATTGGACCTGGTTTGTCACAAGGCCTATGGCATTGTACTCGTCACAGAGTTTGAAGATGTCATGCATGTGACGGTTCAGTTTCTGTTGACGTTCTGCAAGAGAACCCCGTCCTGCATACTCTGACCTGAAAAGACCGGTAAGAGAATCCACAATTACCAGCTTGACTGGTTTCCCTGCAGCCTTCAGTTCTTCAGCAAGTTCTCTGGATGTCTCGATAAGAAGCATCTGATGGTCAGAGGTCTGGGCACGGGCCACGTGGATATTTTTTAAGAATTCCTGCGGTTCTGCACCTTCTATCTCAAGGCCCTTTACCATCTGCTCAATACGTTCAGGTCTGAAGGTGTTTTCAGTGTCCACGTAGATGACCGAACCATTAAGACCACCAATTTCCTCAGGGAGCTGAACATTGACTGCCATCTGGTGGACAATCTGGGATTTACCAGAACCGAACTCACCATACATTTCAGTGATGGCCTGGGTCTCAAATCCTCCACCAAGGAGTTCATCGACTTCCGGAACAAGGGTGCGAAGTTTCTTGACTTTCAGACGTTGCTCAAAGACATCGGTTCCAGTCTTAAATCCGCCAATATCTGCCTGATCCCGGCACCACTTGATCATCTTCTTTGCGGTTGCCTCACCCAGTTCTGCAGCTTCTGCCAGGGTTGAAGGGAGTGAGGTTGCAATACTTTCAACAGTCAGAAATCCTGCATCCCGAAGTTTTTCTGCAATAGCCGGGCCGACACCCGGAATATCTTCAATATCCAGTCTCCGTTGTGGCATATTTGTTATATCTTCCTTATTTGCGGACGGAGCAGTTGTGGATTCTTCTGCATCAGGGTTCAGCTGGGTTGTGCACCATTTTATCATCTTGCGGGCGGTTGCCTCCCCAATTTCTGCAGTATCATAGAGTTCAGTTGCAGTTGCCTGTGCAATCTTCTCCACTGACTCATACCCGGCTTCGCGGAGTTTCTCTGCGGTAGTAGGTCCCACACCGGGAATGTCCTCAAGTTTGTATGCTTCTGTTGCCATAGTATTTTCCTCATCATACAGGTGGCAACGAGGGGTATTTAAGCCTAAAAGAAACGGGGTGAAAGTGAAAACTGCATTTATGAAAGTGACCGGATAAAAGCGGAAATGTCATTTTTCATAGCTGCATGGTCGTGATTTACCACTTCTTCACTTTCGCAAAAGACTCTTTTTCCACTTGCCAGGCCAGTCATGATCACATGGGTACCATGAGGAAGTTTTGTCTCCACAAGCCATGATCCCTCGCTGGTTGCAAGAAGGGTACCTTCTGGTACATGAAGAACGACTCCTTCAATCCGGACTTTTTCTGTTTGTCCCGGAACCACGAACAGAGCGCCGCTCCTTCCGAGGGATACTTCAGTCTCACCAGATCGCCCAATCTTTGCATAGGCATTGTAAAGCATGAGCGTTTCACCGGAAAGGAGCGTTCGTTTTGCATCAGCATCCCAGAGCACCAGAGGAACATCTGCACTCTCATCAGAAAATCGGAGGTTCCTGACCCAGGAAGTCGTACCATCCCGTTTCGTAAACGGTTTTGCAGGAAGGATTTTTGTAATGGTTCCCCGGACAGTAAAACTCTGTTCAGGGACAAGGGTGCCAAGTGGCGTTACCGGAATTGCCGGGATAGTATTGACAGGGGAGATGTGACTCTCTTCGTCAACTATAACCTCTCTTCCCCCATAATCTCCTTCTTTTACCAGAGCACCGGTCACCGATATGGACGTCCCAGGCGATACTCCGGATAACAGGGCAGATTCCCAGCAGAGAAGCCGTGCAGTTCCATTTGTGTCACCGACAAGTCCGCTCACCATCTCACCACCGGTTCCATCCCGACGGGTAAATGGACGGGGCTCTGCAAGACTGAGGATGAGAAGATGCAGATCAGTGCGCTCAGGAGGTTTCCGTTCTTTCACCTCCATCACGCAGTCGATGTCAACACACGTCTTTCGCAGGTTGAGCGGCATAATCTCCCGGATAGACTTTCCATGTCGTCCGATAATCTCAACCACATCAGCAATCTCAAACGTGTCTTCAAGGGCTGCAGCCTGTTCGTCCCAGAAGACCAGTTCAACCTGTCCGGTCTCATCAGCCACCGTCAGCCGTGAGACAAGACCCTTCTCTCCATCTGACCTATCAAACTCCTTTACACCGGAGAATCCGATTATCTTTCCATAAAAACAGAAGAGGGAGGATTTTCCCCGAAGACCACGGATCTTGACATGGGATCGGCCAAGATCTTTTACCACCAGCAGGGCTGCAGCAGTCTCATCTGCAAGATTTCCGCAATCGTTTATTTTTTTCTCTATCAGACGGTCAAATTCTTCCCTGCTAACCAGGTCATCGACCAGAGCGTAGTGATATCTGACCACCGGTTCACTCCGGTGTTATGAAAGCCATGAAGGAATCACGAGGTTTGCCATCAGGTCAGCAATGGTCTCTGCCCTTCTCATCAGTTCTGCCTCCCCTTTCCTTACCAGCACCTCTGCACACCGGCCCCTGCCATTGTACTGGGATGCCATGGAGTACCCGTAGGCACCAGCATCAAGGACAGCTATCAGGTCACTGGCAACAACGTCGGGAAGCTCCCGATCATGGGCAAGGATATCCCCCGTCTCACAGATGGGGCCAGTGACCGTGTATGTTCCGGCTGGTTTTTCATCAGCACGGTTTGCCACGAGCACCTCATGGTATGAATCATACATCGCCGGACGGATGAGAAGATTGAATCCTGCATCCACGTTCACAAAGGTCTTGTGTGCCTTTTTGACCGAGTTCACCTTGGTCAGGAGGACGGTTGAGTCACAGACCATGGACCGGCCTGGTTCAATCCAGATCTCAGGTGAAATACCAAGCCTTCCAAGGACCGATGTGCAGACCGGCATGACAGCACTTGCATAGCTGGCAAAGGATGGTGCATCTGGTCCATGATGATCATATGCCACTCCAAGTCCGCCACCAAGGTCAATGAATTTGAACTTCACACCCATCCGGTGGAGTTCTTCAACAACCTCCATCATAACCTGTGCTTCCTTTGCAAAAGGTTCGATATCAAGGATTTGGGAACCAATGTGACAATGAATACCTACCGGGACGACATTTTTACAGGCAAGGGCTGCAGCATAGGCATCGGCAATCTCTGCTGCCGGGATACCAAATTTCGATGTTGCAAGTCCGGTTGCGATCTTCGGGTGTGTCGGCACATCTATCGCCGGATTGACCCTGAAGGATATCTGGGCAACCTTTCCTGCTTCTCCTGCAATCCGGTCAAGCTGAGCCAGTTCATCCAGCGAATCAAGTGATACCCTGACACCTTTCTCCACAGCCAGACGATGATCTGCCTCGGTCTTTGAGGAGCCATTAAAGAGCAGGTGCTCTGGCTTCATCCCGGCAAGAAGGGCCATATGCAGTTCTCCGGATGAGAAGACATCTGCTCCTGCACCCTCCTCTGCAAGGATCTTTATGATATTGAGGTTTCCATTTGCCTTTGCTGCATAGAGAACCCGGATATGTGAGTAATGGGCTGACAGAGCAGCCACATACCCCCGGAAGTTGTCCCGTATTCTGGTCTCATCGGTGACATACAGGGGGGTTCCATAATCGAATGCCAGTTCAACCGTATCACACCCGTCAATCATCAGGTGGTGATTCTGTATGGAGAGATGCGGTGGAAGGTTCACCATTTCACCTCTCCCATCCGGTCCACTGCCTCTTTTATACGGTCAACAGAGCGGGTAATTGCGAATCTGACATAGCCTTCTCCGGATTTTCCAAAGCCGACACCGGGAGTTACAACAATTCCGGTCTCATCAAGCATCTTTGCTGCAAATGAGATGCTATCTGGAACACTCATCCAGACATAGAAGGTTGCCTTTGGAGTGGTAACATCAAATCCAAGCTTGGTAAGGCCACTAACCAGCACATCACGCCGTTCCTGGTAGACCGCACATGCCTCTGCAACACAATCCTGGGGACCCTGAAGAGCCGCTATTGCTGCATACTGAACCGGATTAAATACCCCTGAATCAATATTGGTTTTTACAATACCAAGACCGCGGATAACCTCCTTATTTCCGACTGCCATTCCTATCCGCCATCCGGTCATATTATAGGTCTTTGACAGGGAGTGCATCTCAATACCTATCTCATCTGCTCCGTCGGTCTCAAGAAAAGACGGTGCCTTGTATCCATCAAAGGAGATTTCAGAGTAGGCATTGTCACTGACAACCACAATACCATGTTCCCGTGCAAATTCTACAACCTCCTGGTAGAATGAGGGGGGTGCAATGGCTGATGTTGGATTATTCGGATAGTTAATCCACATGAGTTTTGCTTTCTTTGCAACATCCTTCGGAATAGCATCAAGATCAGGGAGAAACCCATTCTCTTTGAGAAGGGGCATCTCATGAGTTTTTGCTTCAGCAAAGAGGGCTCCTGTGCTATAGACCGGATACCCGGGACTTGGAACCAGAACATAATCTCCCGGACCGACGAGAGCTTCAGGGATATGGGCAACCCCATCCTTTGAACCCATCAGGGAGATGACCTGTGAGTTGGGATCTACATCAACACCAAACCGCTTATTGTACCAGCCCGCGACAGCCTGGCGGTATGCTGCCATGCCCAGATAGGACGGATAATGATGATTGTCCGGATTTTTTGCTGCATCAATGAGAGCATCGACAATATGGGGCGGAGTAGGAAGATCAGGGTCGCCGACTCCAAGGTCGATAACATCAACCCCTTCAGCCCTTTTCTTTGCTTTCATCTCATCTATGCGGGCAAATAAATAGGGGGGAAGATTCTCGATCCGTTGTGCAAACATGGTGATACACGTTAGCCATCAGAATTCATAGATGTTTAGGAACGAAAAGAAGGAAAGGGGGATCAAACCTTAAACTGGTCCATCTCATCATGAATCCGCTGCACTGTTTCATGAGCCTGATCTGTTACTATGTGTATTTCTTCCATGGAGGAATTCACCTGGGAGACCATATGAGTAATCTGGTCTACTGCGGCTGATGACTCTTCACTTGCAGCAGCCAGGCCTACTGACTCTTTCGCGGTCTGGGTTACCATGTCACTGAATTCATTTACCGTTGCGGTTACTTCTTCAACAGATGCGGCCTGTTGCTCACTTGCAGCGGCAACCTCACTCATGTTTGCATTGATAACCGAGATGGAAGTCACGATCTCATTAAAGATATCGAGGGTTTCATTGACCGCAACATTCCCGCTCTCAATCTCTGTCAGGGACTTCCCAACAGCTGCGGCCATGGCCCCTGATTTTTTCTGAAGTCCGGATATGATGCCTGCAATATGCTCTGCTGACTTCTGGGATTCATTTGCAAGTTCCTTGACTTCTGATGCCACAACAGCAAACCCAAGACCGGCTTCTCCTGCCCGTGCAGCCTCGATTGCAGCGTTCAGGGCCAGGAGGTTGGTCTCTTCAGCAATGGAACTTATGATATCCACGATACGACCGATCTCCCCCATCTGCTGACTGATCTCCTGGTTCATCTCATTGATTGTGGAGGATGCCTGCATGATGTCCTTCATACCAGTCTCTGCCTCGCCAGCTGCTTTCTTGCCATTCTCAGAGAGTTCTGCAGCAGTGTTTGTAAGAACAGACACCTGCTCCATTTTTCCCGCAACTGACGAGACGGTTGTGGCAAGATCCTGCATGGCTGCGAGGATCTGCTGGGTATTCATACCACTCTTATCTGCAAGGTCATTCACTGCCGATGCAATCCGGGCGACCTGACCGACACCTTCAGAGACATCTTCAATACTTTTGTGTGCAACATCGGTTTCACGGGTAACCTCGTTGACCTTATTTGTGATCTCATTCACCTGACCAGATAAGATAGTCATGTGATCACGGACGGCGGTCAGGGCATGGGAAAGATCCACACCAATGGTGTTTAGAGCATCTTTGAACTCAATAAACTCCCCTTCCAGGTGCAGGTTTGGGTTCATTCGGGCCTGGAAGTCACCAGTGGCATATTTTCCACACAGATTCATGGCTTCCTGTAGGGGAACGGCTATGGCATCAACGGTCTCATTTACTCCGTCAATGATAACCGCATAATCTCCCTGGAATTTACTGACATCTCCCCTGACGTTCAGGTTTCCAGATGATGCTGCAGAACTTAAGGTCCGGACCTCATCCCTGAAGAGTTGGAAGGTTGATACAACCTCTGCAAAGGCTTTCCCTAGAATTGAGATTTCATCTTTACTTTGTGATTCAGCAATGCTCACCGAGAGATTCCCATGCTGGATCTGATGGGCTACCTTGACCAGTTCATCCATTCTGCGTGATATTGAGCGACCAAATGCTAACGAGACCAGGGTCCCAGCAATGATTCCAAGAACAACAACGAGGATGATAGTGTTTCGAATGGTATCAAGTGGTCCGGTAAAGTCAGAGAGATCACTACTGGCAACGATGATCCAGTCAAATGGTTCAAAGTAATCATATGCAGCGATTTTATGTGTACCCTGCCAGGGGTATTCCAGGTATCCTTTCTTTTCTGCAAGAATTGTCTTGACAAAGTCATGCGAGGTCATATCCTGACCTTCCAGAGATGGGTGAAGGAGCAGTTTTCCTTTGCTATCCAGGATATACATGTACCCATGTTCACCGATCTTTTTGTTCCTGATCTGATCCTGCAGAAGACCGATAGTTGTGGCCTCTTCAACACCGACAAAGAGGATACCAATAATATTTCCTGAGTTATCTTTTATCGGCTCATAAGCGGTAATGTAATTCTTTCCAACAACATTTGCAGTTCCATAATAGGTCTGTCCTTTATTGATGACCGCATCATACACTGCATCTGAAACCGGAGTTCCAATTGCCCGTTTTCCATCATCTCCAATTACATTGGTTGATATCCGGATGGCCTGGTTTCCTTTCTTCTGAAATACTGTTGCTGCCCCTCCCAGAAGAGACTGGACTTCATCCACTATCTCAAAATTGTTATTCACCTTATAGGAAGAACCAAGAATGAGTTCGTCATTTACTATCGAAGGTTTTCCTTTTTCGTAAAAGAGCTCACGAAGGACATTCAGATCACTATTTACCTTGACCTGAGTCAGATCAAAGACTGTTTTCGTCTCTTCGGTGATATCCGCTGTCTGCATCTCAAGACTCATCCGGATATCGTCTGTGATTGTCGTTTCAGCGCTTGAGTACGCTACATACCCAAGCACGATGGTCGGAACGGTAACCAGAATCAGACAAATGAGAATAATTTTCTGCCCGATTGTTGCATTATCGATCCATGTTTTTAATTTGTTTTGCATGATGTTCCCCACGGTACCATATTATCTTCGCGTGTTTGATTCCCCTGCACCACACTATTAATCACCATAACGCATGGCAAATATTTATTATATATGATATTAATCGGATTATGAAACAAGGCTTATTTTTATAGGGCAGCGATTTGGTTCCTGACAGATGAAAAAAGAGATCTCAAATAAACATTTCCCATCATTGTTTCTGGAGCAAAATTCGGGTATTAAGAAATTTTTACCATTTTATATCTGTGTCTTCTTTTAAAATACTGAATTCGTTGAATTATACTGCATTTTTAAAAAAGTTGAAGCAAGAAGATGAGAAGAATACAATACGTGCTGAAAAAATTAGTTTTTTCGTGATCGGGTCATCCTACTCATCAGAAGAGTGGACGGACTATCTTTTGCGCTTCCAGGGAGAGATATCCATAGACTGAACCAGCGACTACCGGAAGCCAGGTCAGAACCTCATCCCGTGTTCTCCCTGTTGCAGCACAGTATTTATCCAGATAAAGATCCTCAAGTCCCTGCCTGGCTATGTAATAATCCATGTAACTTCTACATGCATCAGCTGCAGGACAGCCACAGGAGACCTCTGCCCAGTCAATAATCATACATGAATCCCCATCACAGAGTATGTTCCCTCCATGGAAATCCCCATGACAGAGAATGATATCATCAGGAAGCGAAGGAAGCATTCCGATAAGACGTTCTTTTTCTTCAGGTGATAATCCGGGACTTGCGGTAATCATTCCCTGCTGCATCATTTTGAGAGGACGGAAATCGGTAAATTTCACCTGATGCAGAGCTGCCTGAAGTTTTACGACTGTGTCCATACATTCCGCGACCTTACTTCTGTCTTTGATCATAACATCAAGGAGTGAGATCCCTTTGACCAGATCCATAAGCAGTACGGTCCGGTTACTGAAGGTCTCAACGCCATACACCTTCGGAGCAGGAATACCCAGTTCATTGATGACTGCCATGGTGTACGCCTCCTGAAATGCCTGTCTGGGCGGCTGGTTATCCCGAAATACCTTTGCTGCAACGCCATCCCGGGCATAGATTACGGCAGCCATTCCAGCACCGATCTGTTCACCGTACCGCTCCCTGAATGCTTTGTCATCTCCAATCTCTCCAAAAAGGGTGTTTACATTGGTTTGATCTGTCATGATAATGCCTCATTTCACAAAGAGAATGCCTGCTATCCCAAAGATGCGGGCATGTGATCATTGAACTAATTTTTTTCAACACAGGTTAAGGTATTCGATTCTCTTCACACGGTTGTCGGTACCTTTCCCAGCATACCTGCCAGGAGTATTAAAAGAATTCCCAGAATGAAAAGATTCCCAAGAACGATCTCTCCGGGGATAAGCCCAGGAATAATCAGGTTTATTCCAAATAGTATTGTTAAGAGGTGAAGGATAATCACCATTCGAAGAAGTTTTTTCTTTGCAGGAGATGGAAAAACCAGGTCATCCGGGGGATTTTGTATGGTGCGAACAACCGGATGAAGTATCTTTCCAAGACCGGTGCTTCCGGTTATCACATTCCAGATACCCAAGCTGAAAAACATCCAGCCGGTCAAAAGTCCTGGAATGATACAGGAATATATGCCAAGTGAGACGACGACAAGACCGATAAGGATAAGGATCCAGGATCGTTTATACACACCCAGCGGGGTTTTTCCAAGTGCCAGCACCTGAATTGCCATGATTACCATGAGCAGACCAAACTGACTGTCACGAGAGAACGGATACAGCCCCTGACTTACCGGGATGAGAAGGACTGCACATTCGGTAAAGATAACTCCAAGCAGAAGAAGGAATGAAACCGGAATAGAGAGGGGAACTTCCTCTAAAAAGAGCACCTGAAAGAGACGGTTTTTACTATGAGAAACTGAAGAATTTGTCTGGTCTGCAGTTTCTTTCTGAGGATAGACCAATGAGACTTTCTGAATACACCATGCAAGATAAAAGAGACTGACACTAAAGACCAAAGAGAGCAGACTGGCAGAAACACCTGAGAAAAACCAGGGGAAAAGAATCACAAGACCAAACAGAATCTCTGTCAGGTATACAAATCCACAGGCGAAGGTGAGATGTTGTAGTATTCCTGGAACCCTGATCCACTCCTGTGTCCTTCCTTTTGAGAAGAGCAGATGAAGAAAAAGTACAAACCCTCCGGTTATCATGAGGATACCAACCAATTCTGGGATTATCCCAGCCAGAAATCCTGGAATAAAACAGGCTCCAGTCCCAAGGATGGCGGTTGAGAATCCAAGAATGATGAGTATCCAGTTACGATGGAATGTTCCGAATGGGGTTTTTCCCAGTGTTATCATCTGAATGGAACACAGAACAAGCAAGAGTCCATAGGCACTATCCGGATTATATGGCAATTCACCAGTCTGAATTCTGAACCTGAGCAGACCGAAGAGAAGCATGAACATCCCAAAGACGACCAGGATGACTGTTCCAAGGGTCAGTTCAAATGGATTATCAAGTACCGGATTGGTCAGGCTATTTCTATTATTGTCCGTAATGGGAATACTCATGAAAAAATGTACCGGGATAGGTATCAAAAATAAATTATGAGACCGTAAATTGGCCCATTTCTGCTGCGATACGTTGAACAGATGCAGTTGCTTCGGAGATAGCACGTGAGATCTGATCTATGGATGCAGTCACTTCCTGCGTGGCTGCTGCTGAATCAACAGCCTCTTTCGCTGTCTGCTGAACCAGGGTCTCAATCTCATGGACACTTGCAGTTATTTCCTCCACTGCAGCAGCCTGTTCCTCAGAGGCACTGGCTCCCTCTGCAAGCTGTTCGTAAATAACATTGATCGCCTGTACAATCTCATTAAAAACACCCAATGTTTCTCTTACCGCCTCATTTCCACTCTTTACTTCACTGAGCGATTCAGTCATGGAATCAGAAACCACCTGAGATTTCTTTTGCAGGTTACCAATGATGGTTGCAATATTTTCTGCGGATTTTTGAGATTCCAGGGCGAGTGATTTGACTTCATCGGCAACAACAGCAAAACCCATGCCTGCTTCTCCTGCACGGGCAGCCTCTATTGCTGCATTAAGGGCAAGAAGACCGGTCTGTTCTGATATTCCGGTAATGATGTCCACAATCTTACCAATCTCCTCCATCTGATTATTAATGTCTTGGATATTATTTCCTGTATCCTCAAATGAGACCATTATTCCATTCATACCGGTCTCAGCTTTTCCGGCCAGGTTAAGACCCTTCTTTGAAAGATCCACGGTGTGCATTGCTTTTTCTGAAGCTTCCTCTGCAGATGATGCAACAGCCCCAACGGCTTTGGAAAGATCATCCATAGCAGAAAGAACCTGAGATATACTACTGCTGTTTCGTTCCGCAAGCATGCTAACCGATGAAGAGTTCTGTGCAAGCATGGTGATAGTACTGGTGACTTCCTCTGCACCTGCATTTGTCTCTTCCATCACACCACTTAAGGTATTCACCTCTTTCTTGACACCATTTATTGCTCCGGATACACTCATTCCGCTGTTATCGAGAGCATTTTTAAATTTCTCAAAGTCGCCTTTTACCTGTGATTTCGAATCATATCTGGCGGCAAAATTTCCGGCAGCAAACTTATTGACGATGTTCATTGCCTCTTGAAGCGGATGAACAAATGCACTGATAAGGTCATTGACACTTTGGACTGTTACAAGAAATTCCCCTTCATGTTCAGAGGTATTGATGGTTGCATCAATGTTACCGCTCTTAATCGCGTTTGCTACATTCATTATCGCTGTATTGGCCTGTTTTGATCTCTCAATATTCCGGTTAATCTCATGGGATTGCTTCTCAAGATTTACTGCCATCAAATCAAATGAGGAACCAATTTGGGTAATTTCATCCTTTCCAGTCAGAGCTATCCGGTGTGACAGGTTTCCTGCTCCAACTTCACCCATACCAGTAATGAGCATATTGATTCTTCGGGTAAGATTTCGAATGATGAGCCATGAAATGAGCAGGAGAATAATCGCACAGATGATGGTAATAATGACCGTGATCAGAACGATTGACTGATAACCAGCCTGTGCATCCAGATAATATTGGTTTGCACTCTGGGTATTGAGTTCTATTAATTTCGCTAATCCATCATAGGTTTCCTGACGTTTCGGAACTAATACCTCGGTTCTCAATTTTGTTGATTCTTCGACTTTTCCGGCGAAATTTAAGTCATTGGTCTGTTGTGCAAGATCGAAATATTCTGTTGATGCTTTTTTGAGATCATTAAAAACTACTGCTTCGTCCTCATTCATTGGAATAGATTCATACTCTGCCAGTTTTTCTTTGAAAGAGGCGACATATGGCAATTGATTCGCATCCTGAATGGCGACTTTTTTTACCGGATCAGGCTCCAGGGTGAGCATGTATCCACCGACTGCAAAGCTCATCATGTCAGAATACGCTTCAAGTGCCAGAACTGAATGGGCATATTTATTTTGATATAACTCACCCAATTGTCCGTTTATTTGTTGTGTACTGAATATTCCGATACAACCAACCACAATTATCGCTAAGATTCCCACAATAACGAGAATCAACAATTTTTTACTTATTGTCAGATCATCCAGTTGAATCATCTACCCTGCCTCATAGATATACAGTCATTAAAAAGTATATGAAGATTATGCATCAAAAAACAAAGGAAAAGAGCATCGAATTTATAGAAATTAATATTCACTTTTAAAAAACAAGGATTTACCTACCCTTCACAATCCAGAAAACCCCCTTTTTACAGACCGCCCAGACCACCCTTGATTATCCCTTCTTTGAGGGCCATACTCTCTCCTGTATTTTTCCCAAAATTTTTCGATGCAGATATCCCACCGGGTGTCAGATTCGGGTGAGGGACACTATTTGCTGACTTATTCCATCCCTCAAAGATCCAGGACCAGGAGTCTGGATTTTCAGCCACCAACTTGGCGAATCCGGGTGAGAGAGGAGTACTCCTCGAAAAAGACGGGAGAGTGAGATTTGTGTTTCCTCCTGCACCGTTCTGTCCTGTATTGACCTCAACCATTCCGGAGATCGTGCTGGAACCGGCATCATTTACCACCATGAGTGACACCTGGTGTGTTCCGGGGTCGGTGTAGGTATACACCGGATTAGTATCAGTTGAATAGCTGCCATCATCGAAGTACCAGAGTCGGAATGTCGGATCTCCGAGAGATTCGTCAATAAACCGTACCATGAATATATCTGATGCTTCAATGGTTTCTGCACTGAATTTCGCCACCGGTAAGGAAGGATCTGTCACTTCTACCGATTGGGACAGAATCAGAGGACAGGGTGGTTTAATCGTTGGTCGTGGCGTTGGTGTCGGGACCGGAGTTGTTGCAACGATATAATTCTCCGCAATGAAGGTGTCAGATCCTCCTGCATTCGAAGCGGTGAGTGATACCGGGTATACTCCCGGACGGGTATACGTATGATATGGATGCTGCCGGGGTGAATAACTGCCGTCACCAAAATACCAACCCCATGATACAGGTTTATCTGTTGATGTATCGATGAACAGGATGGTGAGCGGAACCGGTCCGGTAGTAGGTGATCCCATGAATGATGCTGTTGGCGGGTATGTACCTGGAGATGGAACCTGAGTTGGTGCAGGAACCGGATTTTGCACCTGAATCAGGCCTGGTACAAACGTTTTGTTATATCCCGCACTGTTAGCGACAAGGAATCCAACCGGATAAACACCGGGAGTAGTATAGATATGTTCAGGATTTTGATCATTGGAAGTTCCGCCATCACCAAAATACCATCCCCATTGTGTTGGATTTCCTGTTGAATGATCAGTAAACTGAATTTTCAAAGGAACCGGTCCGGATGACTGAGAAATAGAGAAGATAGCAACCGGAGGTGTGAGTGAATCAGCCAGTACTCCATCTGACGCTGGAATACCTCCTGATTCTGTAGTATTGTAATATCCGGATTCGAACACGACCGGTGAGATCAAGTCTGAACCGGCCGCGATACATGGACAAAGAAGCATTATGCCCAGAATAAATAGTATTCTAATTTTTTTATCTACCCCATTATGATCCTTCATAGAGAAAACCCCCCATTCCGTACAATAACAGATGCCCATATATTTATAATTCTTAATAAATATTTTGTAAGCAATGAAAATTTAAAATAATAATCGGGTTTTCTGACTATGATTTCAGGAAGAAGGTATGGGGATCATAAACGGGATGAGAAAATTTCATGGTATGATAAAATGAAGCCCAGGATCTTATGATACCAAATTATGCCCCGGTTTATTTGATTTTTTTATTGCCTGGCGACTCAATTGAGCATGCTGTAGTCGGAGTATACGTTTCCATCTCACCGTCTGAATGAACCTTATCAAGGAGATTGGATAACGATTCTGCTAATTTCTGAGCTGCAGCATGAGACATATAGATCCGTGTGCCTTTGACAACATTTTTACCCTCTTTTCTAATTCCGGGCATTTCAAGAAAGTCAATTGACACATCCCGATGTGAAACCTGTACATATGCCATATTTGAGTACGAGCTATTGGTGATATCCAAAATCAGATCTTCAGGTTTAAAAGCGTATAACTTTTGAAAATCGATAGTTCCGGGATTATTTTTCTCACTTGACTTTTTATCCATACTAAACTCCTTCTGCAACCACAAAACCGTTTTTATAGGGTTCACGGTCTGTAGTTATCCCCCACATTTCAGGAGATGCTGTTGCACATGCCAGTGGTTTATCCTGTTTTTCCAGGTTTTTATGATAATAATCCAGGATTGCAGTATCCATACATCGGGTTTTATCCCGGTCATCAAGCAGTGCATATGCCAGGAGTGATAGTGCAATGAACTTTTTCGACTCTACCACTACCCGATATACCGGATGATACGTATCTTTTGAGACATTTTCGATTAATCCGAGTTGTACCAGTTTTTGTAATGCATCTCTCACCGTCTTAGGTTTCCTCCCCGTCATCTCTTCAAGATATTTCGGGCGATAATGCATGGTCGGATCGGCAATGATCTCTTCAACTATCTGTGCCTGCGCCGAATTCCCAAATAACCCACCATAAGGAATATCCAAAAAATCCTTAAGATTTTCAGGATATTCCGGTAATATTTTCTCTGACATGGTATTCATCCCCTCCTGATAAATATGGTATCACATGACACCACCTTTGAATATCATTGGAGAGTGAAGTGTAAAAAATTGATCTCATTCAGTAATAATTTTTACAGATCAATCCAATGCCGGTGATGTGGCACTTCAAGATCATAGTGTATCATCCATTGATCAGCCCACACCTTATCTTTCAATACAATGACCTTGTTTCCCCGAGAAAGATAAAGTGCGATTCTTTCTTCCCCCATGTCTTTTATAAACCGTTTCGCTTCAAATACATTCTCTTTACATTTTCGCTCACAATCCGCCGCACCACGTAATCCGCCACGTTTTTTGAGCCAACCTAAAAATATTGCACCGTTCTCTTTCGGATCCGGACCTTGGGGGACAGATGTATTCATAGAATCTAATAAAACAGGTATGAAACAGAAAAGCATGAATATTCTGAAATGATGGTGGAAAAAAAGGGCCGGGTGTATGGATCCACGACTGATGTACTTCTGACAGTTCCACGTAACCGGATAACCCGGCTTGTCAGCCTGCTATTGCCTCATGTATCCTCATCCTCCGGGTCATCATCATCCCTATCATCAGGAGGAGAAAGCCAGTCTCTCTCTGCCCGGAAATATCCGGGGGGATGGGTATCTGCCCTGTGCATCTTACTTCCCCCGTGAAAGGAAAGGATACCTGACGGTTACATCCCCATCCTCATCAGTCCTGACCACTGATATTATCCCTGCCTGATCTGCATATCTCATCCAGAGCAGGACCGTGCACAGGACATTGATTATTGACGTGACTCCACATCCTGCAGCCAAAACCAGTTCAATCATTTTCTTCCTCCCCGAAGACTATCTCCTCGGTGACATTCATGGACCCTGCAATATCTGAAGCATGTGAAACCGTGCGGTTCCCATCATCAGAATGAGCCTTTGTAAGAAGGATACCGCTTCCGTTCACAAGTGAACCAGCAATCGTTTTCTCTGAAAGGATCCGGTGTGAAAGATAATCACCACTGATGAAGAGGCCATGCGTTGAGATATCATCCTGACGTCCGGATTTTTGATTCAGAACGGAAAACGTGCAGGCGGGATCCTGTGCTGTCTGATTGTGGGTCTGACCAGTATACTCATCTATCCCCAGTGGACCGGTTGATCTACCGGATACGAGTGTCGTAATTACTTCTCCGATGTTGAGGGTTCGGTTTACCACAGCTTGGTCAGAAGTAAACAGGTGTGCTGCATATGACCGGGCATCACTGATCACCGAGGAAGATACCCAGGTTGCTCCTGAACAGACGATTGATGATGAGAGCGAATCCGCATATGTCAGGCCACAGGGCATAACGAGCAGCAATACTCCAAGAGCGACCAGAACCTTGTTCATCCGATCTCCAAAAAGGGAGAGTTCAGGCCAGTTCACTGACCGTATCTGCCCAGGTCTCAACGGTAGTCAGGATGCTGTCTGATTCGTAACTGGAGATGCTCACCTTGTCACGTTTGAAGCTGACATTGTAGAGTTCTCCGTTTTCAGCATGACACTTGAGTGTGATATTAAAGCCATCTTCAGAGCTGTCATGTGATGGTGTACCACCCATGGCGGTCTCTATTGCACTATTTGCAAGAATGCTGGCGATGGTGGTATCAAAGGCACCTGATGCCGGTGAACGTACCGATATCCTTCCTACCTGCTTTCCGTCGTTATTTTCATATATAACCGTCCCAGTGTAATATTCCGAACTTTTCGCCACCGCCGGGAGGGTGTCTCCACCGGAAATGTAGGACGTGCATCCCCATGGATTATCTACGAGAATATTCCCGATAATGGTGTTTAAGACTGCTTTACCTGCAAGAGGGGTCGCAAGTACCCGCTCTGCACTTTTTACTACTGATTTTGATACAAAATCTGCCATGTTCGATTCCCCTGCCGTGTGCACTCCGGCACTATCAGGTTGAAAGGGCAGAGATAAAAGAAAGCAGACGATAGTTGGGTTTGAGCAATATTCACGCCCTGTTTTGGAAAATACTCACAGAGAGAAACATTTCGGGGAACATTCAGAAGTAACTGCATCATCACGATTTCATCCGATCCGGAGTGTGAATTGAGGGAGAGAAATACTCACCACATTCAGTCATAGGTAATCTCTCAAATACGGGGGCTTTTTTGTGTTTTCCGGAGAGGACCATCTTTACCCGCCGGACCGGGGTTGAGTACACCCTGTCCCCGATAGTCCAGTAAAACCCCTTTCCACTCTCTGAAAGCCATGCAGAACCAGAGCTTTCACCATCAGGACCGGTGACCAGACTCTCTCCCAGGCCAAGAAGGACTACCCAAGTTTCGTCGATGCTGATGGCAGAACATCCCCGGCCATCGATACCAATCCGGAGGAGATCACCATCCAGGAACATTCTCCCGCACCGGACAAACAGAGTCTTCCGGACTGTTCTGACTGTGAATGGGTTCATATCATCCCTCCATCCTCCAAAGGGCATCGATCCAGATATGAAGGTGAGTTTCCGGAAAGTTCACATATTCTCCTCCGTGCCGGTTTTTTTGGATCTCCCTGTCTCAGGTACCAGATCCAAAGAAGATGCGGACAATTTTTCATAGCACAATTCCCAGCGGATGGCCGGTTCATTGGGAACATGAACTGCCCCCTTCAGACTTTTTTGACTGTTCCCGAAGATAACAGGCATCACACAGGCCAAGATGAGCTGTATGATCATACCAGATCAGCGGATTGGTATTACAGACATGACACTTTCCTGCACTGGCGTTGAGTCTGACCATCTGATCAGTGCTGATGAGACCTGGAAGGGGTATGATGGATGCAACATGTCTGCTGACCGCCTTGTTATAGCAGTCTGCACAGAGAAAAGCCGGTTCTTCTCCCTTCTGATGGGATCTTTTCCGGTACTGGACCAGAGATCGTCCACAGAGATGACAGGGCTTTTTTTCCGGCCATCCTTCTATGCGGAGGTACTCATCCGGTTTGATGGTTGCAGCAATCTTTTCTGCATGTTTTCTGTTATTTTCTGAAGTTATCCGCCCAGATTTATTGCTTTGATCTGATAAAGAGGACTGATCTGTTGAAATCAGGAGTTCGTTTTCTGCAACCAGGTCCGGACACAGGGGTTCGCAGACATGATCACCGGTGCTTCTCCTGATATCTTCAGCCCCTTCTGTGAGTGTGCCTGCTGCAGAAAATGATTCTCTATCTCTAAGTATATGTGTACATGTACTATTTTGAGAGAGATCTGAAGTCCTTTCATTTTCTGCAGGTGCAGAAATCCGGTCGGTCTCTGCAGAAAATTTTCTGAAATCATCCTCTGGATCATCAGGCGGAGATGAGTCATCATGATGGTGATCGTCTTCTGACTGACGAAGTGATACAGCTCCTCCCTTCACCCATGCGTAATACAAGGAATTATCCCAGACATACACCTTGCTTCTCCGGTGGGTGGTCTGTCCGACATCTCCGACGGTGACTGATCGATCATAGAAGGATATGGCCGGACATTTCTGCAAGAGTCCTGAGTAAATATGGCCCCGTGATGCGTATCCGTTCAGAAGTTTGGATATAGCAGAATTGGTCCATCCGGTCACCCGCTGGATGTCAAGGACAGTAAGTTCTTCCTGGTTTAACATCCGGATAGCTTCAATTAGTGATGATTCATTGCGGGTGAGCTTTGTTATCTGGCCGCCGGTATCTCCGTTCAGGGCATTGTACAGCCTGACCGCTTGTTTGAAATCATCCATGGATGCGATGATATACTCAGTTCCATCAACGGTTTTTCTCTCACGCTGAAACTGCATAAGAGCGGCATTTGTCTTGATCAGGTCAAGGAGCATGTCCGGGTTTCGCCGGTTTGCAACAGACTGAAACTCTATCTGTTCTGCATAGGGGATGATGACAAAGGTGTCCTCTACCATCCGCCATATCTGCCTGATAACAAGGATCTCTTCCCTGACCGATGAGACTGCTGGTGGTATCTGTGCTGCCTCCCGAAGTGTCCGCTCCAGGACTTTCTTGTCCTGCTCTTCACTGTCGTCTATCCATGCGGTGAGCATCCGGTTGAAGATCTGATCATCTCCGACCCCTTCGACCTTTGCGACCCACCAGACACATCGCTCGGGGATGGTGCAGGTGATACCGTTTCTGTCTTTCGTGACGGTCCGATACTTGAATGGTTTCAGAAATGAGGTGATGACTCCTTTTAAGATCTCCTGCATCTGCTCTGAGAGGGAGACATCATCAAGGGCTATGACGGTTCCGGGTTTCAAATCCTGTGAATAAGAGAGTGCTTTGTCACTTATCCGGCCGGATAACCGGAACTCTTCCGGAACCTGGGCCAGCATGGTGTCAATGGCATGTGACTTTCCTTTTCCTGAATCTCCGGTGATTGAGACATGAAGACCTTTTGAGTTGATGACTATCCGGGATGCAAGCGAGAGAATGAGGCATTCTGCGACAACCTGATCCCCGACATGGTCCAGGGCAAAGGTTTCACGCATGTACTGGACCGGGTGTCCTTCACGGAGGATCTCTTCGGCTTTTTGTATTATTTCCGGATTTTCTTCGTGCTCAAAGTTGGGGTGATTCTCTTTTTGTATACCTGATTTTTGGGCTTTCTTCTTTTTCCGGGGATGGGATTTTGAAGATCCGGAATTTTTTGAATCTTCTAAATCATCAAGATCTGTCGTCTCATGGGTGTCTGATGATTGCAGGCCTCCCAGGAGATTTTGTTCGGCCAGATATCGTTTCCTGGCATTCTCTTTTTTTATCCTGGAAAGCCGGTCTTCTGTATAGGGTGTGCCTTCATATTTCTGTTTTAGATCTTTCCACCGCTGTATTCCGCCGCCACAACTGTTGTGATGACATCCGGCAAAGATGGCACCTGATTTAAATTGAATGGCATAGGCTCCATCCTGATGAGCATCTGAGAACGGGCACTGGTCAAGAATAAAGAGGGTGCCGTCCCCATATGGTTTCCTGGTATATCCAATATTATACCTGGAAAGCCATGTTGCAAGGTCAACAGGATTATCGGAGATAAGGTTTTTTGACGTAGTTTTCCCTGACGGCCGGGTCCCGGTTTCGGTTGGGTACAGTGAGGCAAGAGTTGTGAGATGGTCACAACCGGTCAGTTGTAGGGATGCTGGTTCTTCTGTCAGTGATGCGACCCGGTGTGAACGAGGTGGGGTGTTGTCCCCTTTCCGTGTCCTTGTGCCGTAGAGTTTCCATATCCGGGCAGCATTGTAGTTCGCGGTATCGATGGTACAGATGTCGTCAGAGAACCGGGCAGAGAGTGCTGTCAGACAGTTTTTGACCAGGTCTGTAGCAGCCTCATCATTGGGAAGATCAATTTTGCATAAGAGATGAGCCCCATTTCCAGAGTCGGCGATGATAGGTTCAGGCCATCCGACTGACTGGAGATAGGCAGATATCTCCTGTGCCTTGTTCATGGCATACTGGTGTTCTTCGTCTGATGATGAGACGCCGGAGGGGCGGACTGGATCGATATCAATAGGAAGCCAATGCCTTCTGATGATGTCCTTGTCGGCGGTTGTGGCATCTTTTTTTGAAAGTCTGATTATGATTCGGTTCGCACGACGAGCGAGCAGTGCCGGGTTTACTTCGTTTAAGGTGATGTAGATCCCCCGGATCTGCGGATTGTCGTCCAGGATACAGACCTGGTCTGCGAGTTTCTCAAAGTTGTCAAAATATCCTGAGCCGATTCCATCATTAGTGATAATTCTGACTTCTACAACTCTGCCAGGGGAGGAGATGAGGTGAAGGGCTCGCAGGATCTCTGATCTCCGGTCAAATGCCATGGACACCCTCCTTTATTGCTGCAAATCCACCGGCCATGACATGATAGCGATCCCAGACAGCAGCCCGTCTGATCCAGAGCTGGATGGTCCCCGGACAGGTACCTGATGCTGCCATTTGAAAAAGCGGGTTCATCTCGCTCACGAGACGGTCTTTCTTAAGCGGTCTCCTCAGGGATTTTACTTTAATTAAGAGGATGTCCTGCCGGTTTTTCCATGCTATGATATCGATAGGCAGGGTTGGGGTTACGACCCGCAGTGCAGTATATCCAAGCTCCTGAAGAAGCCGGCGTGCTGCGTGAGGCGAGGTCCGACAGGTGGAATAATCAGGGGTGTCAGACATGGATCATCTCTCTGCCTTTTTGCACGTGCTGATTTGGATGCGATCTGGTGGGATATAGGGATTCGAACCCGGTGTCCTGATGCTCTGTTAGGGAATCGAACACTAAGTTTAATACGTGTCTGAAAACTCCATTGACCTGGTGGGCTGGTTTTCTTCCCAGGCCGGGGCCTTGTTGTGCTGGAAGAGTCCCGAAATTCCAGGATGGGGTACTTTTTTGCTGTCCAAAAGGAAAGATAGAAAGAACCCCATCTGTGAATGGCTGACCGGCTTTTTCATGGTTGGGGGATTCGTTCTTCTTATGATTGTGACCGATATTCTTTTCATGTGACTGATCATCTGAGAGCAGTGCCCAGAAGAACAGATAGAAATCTTGTTTTCTCGTTGTCATGGTACTGTGCTCCATTTTAGGGAACTGTCCCATTTGAATTGATTTAACAATTTTCGGTCCAAATGGGAAAACAAGATAGATTCGGGACAAATTAAAATGTAACGAAATGAGAGACTGCATGATTCCTCTATTCACATAGGTGAATCTGAATCATACGATTAAAATACCTAATAATTGATGAGAATTTGGAGATATAGCTGAAAATGTTCATTTTTGTACCTCCTTCACTGAGTGTTAATCAGTTATTGGGATCTTACCAGGAACCGATAACGCGGGAATATTGAAGAATCCGAATGCGAGGTGGGGGATTGCACGAAACTGCAGAGAATCTGATTTTGTGAATATGTAATCGAATAAGGAGAGAGTTTTCTTTTTTGGACCGGAAAAAAAATGAGAGAGGATCAGGGTGTCAGTATTGCATGAAAAGAGATCCCTTTTTAAAAAAGAGGTTGTAGGTTTCGCCACTATGGGTATCAATAATATTGCCTGATATATGCATAGGCCCTATCAAAGAGATCCTGGTCGGTGTGAAGTTTATACTTTAAGAGAGCTTTTCGTAGTTCTTTTTGAACTAGTCGTTCACCTTGTGAGGTTTGTTGCCAGTCAGGGAATCTAACCTTTTTCACAATATCATCTATATCGGTAACGATACGCTCAACGATGATATGGGTATTCTTATTTTTAGCTTCATTAAAGAGTTCTGAAAGAGCTTCTTTAGCCCGATTACGTTCTTCTTGAGGATCGATGTCTCGTTCTGCTTCAACGACATCTCTGGCCACTTCGAGTATTGCTTTAAGGAAAGCAAGACTGTTCAGGAAACCTCTTTCATGTTCTTCACGGATCTTTTCTAATCTCTCACCAAGTGCTTTAAATTTCGGATTTTTGGCATGTTTTCGAAGTCGAGCAATAATTGATACCTCAATTTCACGAGCTTTTTTCTCCTTTTCATCATCACTCAATAATTCCTCGATAACTTTCGCATCAAGAATTAAAGTTTCAACTTCAGGAGGAATTGACTCAACGTGGACATTTTTATTGATGAGTTCAATAGTTTTTGCTCCAAGAACATGCCAGAGCAGTTTTCCATTTCCACTTGGAGGTTTTACGGATTCATACACCTGGGTAAGCCAACGATAATCCTGTTCATATGGACTTAGGATATTATCCGGTGATAATGCCTCCCAGATATTTCCAAGAACGGTGTATTCTGCAGCAAATGTATCACGATCCTTATTATCCGGGAGACATTGCTGAGCGGCTTCAAGTCCTTCGTATCCACCCACTGTTCGGTCAACATGAGGGAAGAATGCAAGGCATTTTTGCATTTGTTTGGGTAATGCCTGTTTGAGTTTATCAATATTGGTGATAACCTGTTGTACTGCTTTTTCATCAAAACTGAGGGCCAGGGCAACATCATCGAAAATACCGATGTAATCAACAATAAGCCCGTGGGTTTTTTCCTGTCCAAATGTCCTGTTTGTTCTGCATATTGCCTGAAGCAGGTTATGATCCTTCATAGGTTTGTCAAGATACATTACCTGAAGGATAGGTGCATCAAATCCGGTGAGAAGTTTGTTCGTGACGATTACAAATTTTAATGGATCAGCAGGATCTCTGAACCGGTCAAGAAGTTTTGCTTCATCGTCCTTTTCACGGGCGTGTATTTTCCATTCATCCGGATCTGTTGCCTGACTTATCATCACAATGGCACTTGCTTCCGGTTCAATGAGTTCATCCATGACCTTTTTATAGAGAATACAACACTCACGGTCAAAGGTCACTACTTGAGCTTTGAAACCGTTAGGTTCTACTTTTGTCTGATAATGGTGGACGATGTGATTAACTACTTCTCTGACTCGTTCAGGATTTTTTACGAGTACTGCCATTTTTGCAGCTCGTTTTGCCAGGTCATTACGATCCTGATCAGAGAGCGAACCGGTCATCTCTTTGTATGCTTCGTTTATCGCAGATTTGTTAATTTTGAGTTTTATTTCCGGGGCTTCAAAATGGAGAGGCAATGTAGCTCGGTCACGGATTGATTCCTGGAATGAGTACCTGCTCATGTATCCTTTTTCATCCTCATCTGCTCCGAAGGCCCAGAATGTATTCCGATCAGCCCGGTTTATAGGAGTACCGGTAAGACCGAAGAGGAAGGCATTTGGCAAGGCATCTCTCATTTTTCTTCCTAAATCTCCTTCCTGTGTCCGGTGAGCTTCATCCACCATGACGATGATATTACTTCGTTCGTTCAATTTTCCATCTGCTTCGGCGAACTTGTGTATGGTGGTTATAATGACTTTTCGAACATCCTGGGCGAGAAGGGTCTCCAATTCTTGTCTTTTATTTACACCTATCATGTTCGGAACATCAGCAGCGTTGAAGGTAGCGGTTATCTGGGTATCCAAATCTATTCTATCCACTACAATCATGACCGTGGGATTTCCCAGAGTTGGATGAAGACGAAGTTTTTGAGCTGCGAAGACCATGAGGAGTGATTTACCACTTCCTTGAAAATGCCAGATCAGGCCCTTTTTTGGGTATCCTGCAACGACCCTATCCACAATTTGATTAGCGGTAAAAAACTGCTGATATCTGCAGATGATCTTGATTCTTCGGAATTTCTTGTCGGTTGCGAAAAGGGTGAAGTATTGCATGATGTCAAGGACGACTTCAGGCCTTAGGATGCTTTCAACAACCCGCCGGACATCACCAAGGGAGCCTTCCGGTTCATTTTCCTGAGTTCTCCAGGGCCCCCAGAGATCGATGGGCATCCTGACCGAACCGTACCGGAATGCCTTCCCTTCTGTTGCAAAAGAGAAGATATTCGGGACAAACATAGCAGGGATCTGTTTTTCATAGATCTCGTTGATCTGAAATGCTCCGTCAAACCAGGTGACTGAACTCCGTGTAGGGGTTTTTGCTTCTCCGATGATAAGGGGTAAGCCATTGATGATGAAGACGATATCAAATCGTTTCTCGATCGGACCGATTTGATAGGTCCATTGGTTTGTGACTATTAACTGGTTAAGACCAGGATTTGAGGGATCGATGAGCCTGACCGGGATATGCATTCCATCTCTGCCAAATGGCATGGTTTTTTCGCCCCGAAGCCATGCCATGAAATTTTCATTTGCCCTGACAAGGCCGTCTCCCTGGACAGAGAGAAGAAGAGCACGGAGTTTATAGATGACCTCATCTGCCAGATCAGGGTTTTCTGCTATTTCTGAGTTAAATCGGATGAGGGCTTCCCGGAGCCATGACTCAACCATAACGTCGGTGAGTTTCCGGGGTATTTCTTTGGAAGGGATGTATTTCCAGGTTGTCGGGACGAGGTCCTGTCCACATGATCCTGCCCAGCCAGGTGGAGGTTCATGGACTCCGGTAGGATACCTTTTCTGCTCCTTGGTGACAGTGTCAAGGATCATCTGTTCAACGGTGTTTGATTCAGTAAATGTCAATCCATTACCTCCCAATGGCCACCTTTTGCCGGGCCGATTCTTTTAATTCTCCCACTCTTTTTGAGGGAAGCGATCTGTTTTTCAATTGCCCGGGGTGTCAGTTCAAGTCGGGTTGCGATATCTTTTGCAGATAACTCCGGCTCCTCCTTCATGAGGGCAATGATTTTCTCCGAACTTTTCTCCGAACTTTTCTCCGAACCTTCCTGTTCTTTCCGGTGAATAGAGGCGGTGAAGAGTCCTCCTTCACGGTCATCGATAAAATCGATATCCGGCCAGTCTTCTAATGCTCGTTTAATGCCTGAACCTAGACCACGATAAGGAAGGAGCCCTTTTGCGATGAACGAGACCAGAACTGGATTTCTGATGTTTGAGTTTCCATTCCGAATCTTCTCGACGGTCAGGTTATTTGGAAGTGTGCCCGGACTGATGATCTCAATCCGGTTGTCAAAGATGAAGATGCGGATTGGGGCACTTATCAGGTAATCCCGGTGCATGAGGGCATTTACGAGGAGTTCTTCAAACACGACTTCCGGGATTTCCGGTCTTCCCGGGGCATTGACTCCCCTTCCAGCCTGCACTTTGTGAAGGTTCCGCATGATAAATGCCATAGCATCAGCAAATACCCGGGGGAGTGGACCGGAGAAGTCTTCAGTATCCAGGTATTCACTCACATGAATTGCGTTTCCCGGATACCTGACTGCCTTTACGATAAACTGTGGTTTGATCCATTCCGGCCGTTCGGTGAAGAGGAGAACTCCGGCAAGGTTGAGTATCCCGTCTTCAGTAGCCAGGTTCATGTTCTGAAGGAGGATCTGAAGGTCAGATTGGGAATCTGGTAAGGGTATGTTATAGACGGTTTGGAGAAAATCCCGAAACCGGAGTTTGTCCAGTTTATCGATTCCGGCTTTCGTTGGAAGTTCATCAGCATGGAATCGGTCAACACTCTGAAAAAGACGACAGAGTTCTTCACGGGAGTTTATTTTCCGTTTGTCTGCTCCGTTTTTGAACCATATTACGCCGTTCCGGTCAAAGTATGGTTTATCCTGTCCCTTGGGTATGGTGAGAATGATAACTATCCGATCATTCCCGATTGAGATGTTCTCTGTTTTGACGGTGAGTGGGCTTTTGATGTTTTGTGAAGCGGTATTACTGATAAGCTGGTTGATCCGGGATACATCAGAAGAGGTTAATCCAGGGATTGATCCATCATCGGCCACTCCGATATAGATAACTCCTCCATCAGCATTTGCAAAGGCTGCCATCTCTGCTGCCAGAGAATCCGGGTTAGTGATATTTTGTTTGAACTGGCGATGGCTGTCTTCACCGAGAGAGATTTGGGATAGGAGGGAGTTAGGAATCATATTATTTCCACTTATAATTATCAACAAACAAAAGAAAAATATTCAAAATAAAAGGTTTAAAGAGACTCATGGAGTATCACCAATACGACGATAAAAAATTAGAGATATCATTATATCACTCCCTTAATAAATTCTGCAAGAACTTTTTGAAGTGATTCTTTTAAGTCATTTGATGCCTTTATTATTCGATCATATTCCTCAATTTTATGAATAAATTCCTTTTGATTTAACAAAGATGGAACAGGGATGGGTAGATTTTTAACAACTGTTGAATTTATTGTGTGTAATCCACTAGAACTTTTAGCATGACTTCGGATGTATGCACATCCATGTTGGCTATTCACATAAATACAAAGATATTCTGGAAGAATTTCTAAAGAACATCGAACACGAATGATATGATTTTGATGAAGAATTGTCTTGTCTGATGAGGTCCAGATAGCAGCACGTCCAATTTCATTAACATCAGCATGACCTTCAACAATAAGTACATCACCCTGCATTAATGCGTATTTCAGTATTTCAGTCTCGGAACAACGGATATTTTTGATCTCTGATAAATCAATGTGCTCTCTTTGGACATTTGCGACACGGAGATATGGCATTTCTGAAGGTAATGTGAGCCTTGCTCCATTCACAGTCATGCCATAGATTACATCACTTACATTACCAAGTTGTTTAATTATGATTGTATTTTCTTTATCATTGAAATGCTCTACAATTATTGCATTGCGATTGTTTTTAAGAGCAGTAAGTAGGGTTTGTTGTTTTTCTATAACTGTGTGTATTGCCCATAAAACCTCTAATATTCGAACTTGAAGATCAAGAGGTGGAAGGTCAATCTCAAACTGAAGAAGGGTCTTAACATTCACCCTTCTTGACATTGTCCCAGCTGCATTTGCTATAGCAAATTCCCAAAATTTGTCGGTATTCAGTATGAAAACTAAAAAACCTGGGATGATTTGATCTAATTTCTCACGTAAAACAATAGCATCCCCTGAACAGAGACCATCAAAAGTTGCTAGAGAGGCTCTCTTTAAATAAGCATTCCGCCGAGCAAATAAAATATCACCTGTGGAAAATGCTTTCATAGAGGATACAAGATTTTTAGTCTCTCCCCATCGACGAACTTTCAATTCGCCGCTATCAAGATGTTCTAACCCAACAAATCGTTCATAATCTGAAGATGCTGGTTCATCAACTCTGATAGAAATTTCATCACAAACATCACCTAATCGAACCCTTTTCCAGGAAGAGTAATCGGTAAAATTTTCAAACAGATTGCCTGAAATCTCAAAATCAAGTTGATCACTTTGTCTTGTAAAATTGGGTAAAATTTCAGTAAGACTCTCTCTCAAAGATTGAGACGATGTTATCCAATCAACCAGTGCTTCAGATACGGAGTTTTTATGATCTATTTGGGAATTCTGGTCTTTTGATGATGAAATATATAGAGGAATATTTAGACTGTAATGATTTTTTTGAATTTCATCCAAATTAACTACAGAGCAAAATCCTGGTTCAGATTTGAATGAATGATATGCCTGTGTAATTTTATTGATATGATCAACCGTAAGATAACTCTGCGTACGCTCCCGTGTGACTTCATCTACTGCATTAATAAAAAGGATTTTTTTCTTATGAGTTGGTTTTTTTGAAGAACGACAAATAACAATACAGGATTGCATTGACGAATTATAAAACAAATTCGGACCAAGACCGAGAACACACTCGATGAGATCCATCTCGATCAGTTTTTTCCTCATCTCTGCCTCTTCCTGCCTGAAGAGGACCCCATGCGGAAAGAGGATAGCACACCGGCCGTTCTTTGGAGACATACTGGCGAGAATATGTTGCCAGAAGGCGTAATCTGCCCGACCCTGGGGAGGTGTCCCCAGAAAATTTCGACCCCAGGGATCCTGGGAGAACATACTCCGGTCCCATTGCTTAATGGAGTACGGGGGATTGGCAAGGACCACATCAAACTTCCTGAGTTTATCTCCTTCAACGAATTTCGGTTCTGCCAGGGTATCTCCCCGCTCAATCCTGAAATCCTCAATTCCATGGAGAAAACAGTTCATCCGGGCAATAGAAGAGGTCATCAGATTTCGTTCCTGACCGAAGAGTTTCACATTTCGCCATTCCTGCCCGTGATGACGGAGATAGGCAACCGAACACAGGAGCATGCCACCCGAACCACACGTTGGATCATAGATTGATTCTCCCGGCTGTGGCTGCAACATCTCGGTCATCAGATGGACTACGGTTCGGTTCGTGTAAAATTCAGCAGCGGTATGACCAGAATCATCTGCAAATTTCTTGATCAGGTATTCATACCCGTTCCCAAGTTCATCCTCCGGAAGATTTGCAACTGTTAATTCAAGGGAGGAAAAGTGTTCAATGAGATCCCTGAGCGTAGCATCCGAGAGTCGATCCTTATTCGTCCACTGGGCATCACCGAATATGCCATAGAGTCTATCTGGATTGGCGGTTTCTATAGTCCGGAGAGCTACCTGTAATGCCTGTCCGACATCACGGGAGACTTTCCTGATCTCCCGCCAATGAGCCTCGGGGGGAATCTGAAACCGGTGATTCTCTGGGAATGCAGCATATCCGGTATCTCCCCCGGATTCTTCCAAGGCAACCTGTGTCTCTTCATCAAAGACATCACAGAGTCGTTTGTAGAAGAGAAGAGGCATGATGAATTGCTTATAATCACCGGCATCGATGGTTCCCCGGAGAAGAACCGCAGCATCCCAGAGATATGATTCGAGTTGTTGTATGGTGATCCGGGAGGTCATAGGGGGAATACCTCATCGATACTGAAATAGAATTGTGAAATCCTCTCTTTGATTTTATGAAAAATATTTGAGAGGTTTTCAGGGAAATCTAATGAAAACTGTTTCATATCTGACCTTTAGAAAGTAGTATCCGACCCTTTTCGGTTAGACGATATTTTTGATTTCTACTGTTAGGTTTATCTGGGATGGTCATTTCGATAAGATTTACATCAATAGCAGGGAGCAAATATGATTTTCTAAAATGTTCATCATCTTTTAATTTCATCTTTGTTTGGAGATCTTTTCGTGACATTTCACCCTGGAGAATAGTGAGAAGTCGCATAACTTCCGGGGTGACTTCCGGGGTGACTTCCGGGGTGACCTGTCCACTGATATTTGGAACTATTCCTGATGAGATCTCTAAATGGATAATCCGGGAATATATGGTTAATGTAACGCCGAAGTGATCATCTTTCCATTGAGGAGGAGGTGTTCCATTTTCTTCACACGCCTTTTTAATTAAGAGACTCCCTCTTCCCAGTTTTTCCATTAAACCGTGAAGATAGAGAACATGAGCAATATCGGGATTTCGAAGCACTGATATGTGTCCTTTATCCAGAAGGTTTTCAGGAGTTATCCCTTCGGGTAATCTACCAGCATTTTTTATTTCTATTCGGTTTTTGAAAACATTTACAAAAATACCCCCTGAAAAACTAGAATAATCGCGATGAACAAAGGCATTAACCAGACCTTCTCTTATCGCATTCCATGGGTATAAAGGTTTATCTTCTCTAAACAAGGATTCTTTATTAAATTGCGATATTGTTGGGGTATTTCTTTGAATAAAACTAAATACATCATTTAAGACAGAAACCAATGGACCCTCATAGGTTTTCATGTCCAGATATGTATCATCCGTTTGATCTGACTCAAATCTGACTGCTTGAACACGAACCTGGGGATATCGAATTGCCGGATTTTTTCCAAAGAGGACATCACCTCCATTAGTAAGTCTTCCATATTTAGAGAGTGAAAGTTTTTCTAGTAACGAAAAATTATCAGCATCCTCTTGAAGTTGAAAAAAGATTCTCTTTTTGGCTGCTATTATAAATGAATCAATCTCTTTTTCACTTAAATCGGTATTGATATCGGCTAGAGAAAATCGTCGTTCCCATCTTTCAGGTTCCACCTGCCTACGAAGAACCATATCTTTAATTGTTTCGATATCCGCTCTTTTTGTTCTATCACCAACACGTAGAAAAATATCGTTTTGGAAGGCATAGGGAATATCTTCACCCTTAGGAACCTCAATTATCACTAAGGATTTTTCTTCTATTTTTTGGATTGAAATAAAAATTGGAGCATTTGGAGAGAGGTTTTTTTGTAATTTTTCTTCAAGTTTTTTTACTTGATTGTCAGGATTAACAAGACCAATAGGTTCTCCACTGTCATTTACCCCACAAATGACATAGCCTCCAGTGGTATTAAGAAGAGCACAAACCTCATTTCCTATTGCTATTAGGTTGTTACAATGTGATTTAAATTCAATATTTTCGTTTTCTCCGAGTTTGAGAAAGCTAATAATATCGTCTTTGTTCATAGATGGCCCCCCTTATTGAATGTTTTTTGAGTAGATTCACCATATTCAGTTCGATATTTTTCAACCATTCTCTCAATATCATCATAACGGGATAACTGAAATGTAATGTAATTTATTACATCATCATCTGAATAGTATTCCTCTACCCAATTCCCGGTTCTTTCGCTCATGGGTATTTGATAACGAATTGCATCCTCGTACATGTCAATGACATGGAGATCATCCAATACTTCACATTTCTTATAAAATGAAAGGTTTTTTCTACCTTCTTTTCCTTTAAAAATTTCTTTTTTTCTTTTAAAGCTGAAATCATTCAATAAAGAACGTGCAAAAACAACATGACCATGAACTAATATCCATCTGGGTTTATTGAGTTCAATTGCTCTTAATAGTTCTAAATGAGTAGATGAAATCCCATCTGCATTTATTACACTTCCATAATATGGAGAGATAATTCCTAGAAACAAATCACATTTCTCTACAGCGATGAGACAATTTTCAATATTTGATAGGAAAGGATCAACTGGTATTTTGTGTTTGTGGGACATCCAGACTTCATATTTTTTTAGTTGTTTCAATATAGTGAATATCCGTTCTAATAAGGGTTTATTCCTATAAACCGTGGATGAAACCATAATAACAAGTTTTTTACTCGCCATTAAGATCTCCAATTTGTTGAAAAATATTAGATGGAAAACAATTATTATATGAGGTCAATATCATTGGAGAAGACCCTCCCGTCTCAGTATATCAATCAATTTCTCTTCTGCAGCAAAAGCCTGTTCAGCACTTTCCCGCAGTTGTTTCATCGCTTCCTCAACTGAAAGAGTCTCCTGCTCAATAATGGGTTCAACGTACCTTGGGATATTCAAATTATACTCATTGGCAGCGATCTCATCAAGGGTAGCTACCTTGGCTACTCCGGAAACATCCTGGAAATCCTGATACCACTGGTAAATCTGGTCCACATGGGGCGGAAGTAATTCATTCTGTGCACGACCAGTCTTATATTCCTTTGAAGCATCGAGAATCAGCACCTTGTTTTTCCGTTTCTTATCCTTGTTTCTTCTCATAATCAGGATACATGCAGCAAGACCCGTACCATAGAAGAGATTCGGGCCAAGACCAATAACTGCCTCTAGCAGGTCCATATCCAGGATCTTTTTCCGAATCGCTCCTTCTTTTCCCATCCGAAAGAGGGCTCCATGGGGTAACACTACTGCCATTCGACCAGTATTCTTGGCCATCGAAGAAATCATGTGCTGAACCCAGGCATAGTCTCCACTTGTTTTCGGAGGCATTCCGGCAAAATTTCTCCCGTATGGATCAGCTGTCCAGACTTCTTCTCCCCAATTCTTTAAAGAAAACGGGGGATTGGCAATGACACAATCAAAAGTAGCAAGGTGATCTCCAGAAAAATACGCTGGTTCACGGAGGGTATCACCACGAATGATCTGAAAATCCGCCATCCCATGGAGAAAAAGGTTCATTCTGGCTATTGCGGATGTGGTGAGATTCTTCTCCTGTCCGAATAGTTTTCCCCATAATGTCCGGTCATCACCATGATTCTCTTTAATATGATGAACCGCTTCAAGGAGCATGCCTCCGGTACCACAGGCCGGATCATAGATGCTTTCTCCTTCATGGGGGTCAAGAATCTGAACCATCAGCCTGACAACAGCCCGTGGAGTATAGAACTCGCCTGCTTTTTTATTAGTGAGATCGGCAAATTTTTTGATGAGATATTCGTAAGACTGCCCCATGATATCAGCCTGTGCAGCCTGATTACCGAGACTTATTTTGGAAAAATGTTCTATGAGATCACGTAACAGAGCATCAGAAAGTCGATCTTTATTTGTCCATTGGGCATCGCCAAATATTCCATAGAGGGCTTCAGGATTCGCAGTCTCAATGCATCTCATTGCCTTTTGGAGAGCAACCCCTACATTTGTTGTAACTTTCCGGACTTCGGAGAAATGACAATCCGGTGGGATCTGAAATCCATAGTTTTGTGGGAACAGGGCATATTCCTCATCCCCGCCTGATTCTTCTAAGGCAGCCTGATATTCTTCATCATGAACGTCGCAGATACGTTTGAAAAAGAGCAGAGGGAAGACATATGTTTTAAAGTCGGCTGCATCAACCGGTCCACGAAGGATGTTTGCAGCCTCCCAGAGATGAGATTCGAGTTGGGAGAGTGATATTGATTTATCAGACATTCGTTCAGGTAAATGGTACGATGTAAACTACTATTAGTGCACCTGTTTTGAAGTTGGAAAAATAAAAAAATAGTATCCCCCTGATTTGCATATATTTCAATCAAATGACTCATTAACAGCGGATTATAATAAACAACATATAGAAAGCAATTTTTCTCCAACATTTTTGCTGAGGAGCACAAAATCGTTCATTCTCCTCCACAATACATGGACGATAATACACTCTCATTCCGGTCTAATTTAGATACTTATTTTAAAGGAAACCTGAATTCCATTAGTACCAGGATCTGAATTACAATAAATCAATAACAACTCTAACTGAGTTATCCCAAAAATAGTTCACCGATATATCGGTCAAAATAATACTCATATTAACCGGTATATCGGTGACTTTGTAAACTCCTGAAGAGTTACTTTGACGATATACTCTATCGGGACATCGTATCCAGATATGAGATTAGGGATGTGACAAGTCTTCGAAATCTCGCAGTCTATCTGTTGACACAGGTAGCACGGCCCACAAATATCTCAAAACTGAAAAAGAATTTTTCAATCTCACAGGATAAAACAGAATCATATATCTCTGCACTTTTGGAAAGTTTCCTGCTCTTTCAGGTAACCAGCTTCTCGTATTCATTGAAACATTCCATGCGATCAGGATTCAAACCCTATGCAATCGACAACGGCCTTCGTAATCGCGTTGCATTCGCATTTTCCGAAGACACCGGATGGCAGGTTGAAAATGTCATCGCCTGTTTTCTAAGGCAACAGTATGAAGAAGTGTACTTCTCGAAAAACGGAAACGAAATCGATTTCATCGTAAAAGAAGGGATGAATATCAGCCATAGGATTCAGGTCTGGTATGATGATATTTCAGTCAGGGAGATTCCTTCACGTGAATTAGCAGGGTTTACCATCCCGCTACAGGGAGATGATACACCTGAATCCATTCTCCTTACGAACGATTATGAAGATGTTATCGAACATGATGGCGTACCAATTCGATGCATCCCGGTCGTGAAATATCTGTTATCATTGTAAGCGATTTCTGGCAGAGAGGGAATGTTCACAACAGATTTCGGATTCAATCTATAAGAGATCCTTTTTCTTTGTGGTGTATATTCCAGAGAGTAGACGGTTCAAATGGATTGCAGATAACATCATTTTATCCGTTTTATAGCCACACTACATAATATGGCTCATCCAGATCTCATCCCTATCTATCATGCTGACACCGGAAAAATGAGAGATGTTAAACGGATTGTCAGAACCGATGAAGAATGGGAGAATATCCTGAATCCAATCGTCTATGATGTTGCAAGAAAAGGAGGTACAGAACCTGCCTTTTCAGGGGCATACTATGCTACAAAAACTCCTGGCTTATACCGATGTGGCTGTTGTGGAACAGATCTCTTTTCATCGGTGGATAAATTTGACTCTGGAACAGGATGGCCAAGTTTTTCAAATCCGGTATCACTCAGAAATATAAAATCCAGACAAGATCTCTCGCATGGAATGAACAGGGTAGAAGTCCTTTGTGCCTGCTGTGATGCACACCTGGGTCATGTCTTTGATGATGGGCCACCTCCATCTGGTCTTCGGTATTGTATGAACTCAGCATCGTTGTTATTTTTCCCTGGTGTCATCGCAATTAAACAGGAATAAGATCAGGGATCACATTTCCTGAAATATAAATCAGGAACTGTCATCTCAAACCTGACTCCTTTCCCCGGAGTTCCGGTCTCTATGATGTTGATATCGGTGATGGAGAGGATCTCTCTGATAAGAAAGAGCCCAAGACCAGTATTCTTTCCATATCCCCGTTTGAAAACCCCTTTCTTCTCATCCTCCGGAATGCCTGCACCGTTATCAATGTAAATATATGAACTCATATTTTCGTGACTGGCCCATAATATATCTCACAAATGTATCAAATATATGAATAATTATGCATAGCAGAACTCAAAGATAAATCAAAGCAACTTCCCCTGGATAGGTCTGAAATATTCTAACATTATAATGTCTTTTTGAACCATCCAAAGATATTTCAAGATTATCTATCGAATCCTTACCACCTTCCATTGCAACCTTTTTGGATACAGCACAAATCCTCTGGCCTTCTTCACCTGGGAATACATCTTCAATGGGTCTTCCAGGAGAACACCGTGCACCAAGTCCGGTTATCTCTTCTGAAGCAGGATTTCCTCCAGTACAGACCAGATGACCGTTCTTGTTCATGACAAAGATCTGAAGGCCAAGGGGGAGGTGATCAAACACCCTGATGAGTTTCTCTTCTGATTCTTTCTGGCGGGTAATATCCCGAAGACTCTCAATAGCTCCTGCAATTTTGCCATCCGGGCCATATAAAAAAGAGGACCGTGCAAGGAAGAAGTGTTTTTTATCATTTAAGAAGAGCACTCCTTCAGCGGTTATCATTCCATCCTCCCGGTGAAGAGAAGGATAGATTTGCTCAAATGCAGGATCAGGATGCAATAACAGATCAATTATCATCGGGCGTCGTTTCCCGTAAAAAGGAATAGAATGGGCAAATCCCCATTTCCCGATCATATCTTCAGCTCGGGTATTGGTAATCCGTTCAATCTCCCGGTTCCAGGCTATTATCGAACCGTCTATATTGATAGCGAATGTTGCATCAGGTAAAAAGTTGATGATATCATGAAACCGTTGCTCAGAGGTTTTTATAGCAATCAAAGCCCTCCTTCGTTCGACTGCGGTTTCAACCTTATGTGCAATATCAGCAAACTGTAACTTGGGATCGCCACCTTTTTGCACATAAAAATTCGCTCCGATGTTGATTGCATCCCGTGCGACATCCTCTCTACCCCGGCCGGTGAAGAGAATAAAAGGAATATCACCATACTGACTCCGGACAATACGAAGCAGATCAATCCCGGTCATGCCTGGCATCTGGTAATCTGCAATGATAACATCAAAGGGTTTTTCGGACAACATCTCAAGTGCTTTCTGTGCAGATTCAACACCGGTCACTGAAAAATTTCCAACCCGCTCTAAAAAAAGACGACCGATATCAACAAGCACCGGTTCATCATCAACAAAAAGCACCGAGATCATATCTGATGCAGGTATCTCTTTTAAGTAGATTAAAGGTACTGATACCCTCATGCTGACCTCTGGATAGGAGTGAGTCAGGTAATAAAATGAACATTATAATTTGGTATTGTGAAATGATTCCAAATTGAATAAGAAATTAACAAACAGAAAAAATAAGATTCTCTGCCATATCGCAGAAAAACCAGGTCAGATATCAGAGATAATTATTTCGACGTAACCAGTCACGCTGGGGCGGTGTATATCGATATGTGATATCACACTTGTCATCCTGGAAGCTCCAGGGAACAATAATAATGATATCACCTTCACGAATCCAGGCACGTTTCTTCATTTTGCCTTTAATTCGACCAAGTCTGGTCACTCCATCTGAGCACCTGACCCTGATATGATTCGCACCCATCATGAGTTCCGCTATCGCGAACTGTTCATGCTCAGATTTTTTTGGCAGACGGACCCTGATAATTTCATCTTCTGGAGTTACCACTTCTGAAGTTTTTTCCTCATCAGGTAACTCATCCTCAATAAGACTAATCGAACCCACTCCGGAATAATAATTATGTACTTTGTACTCGTACCTGAAGAAAGTATGTGCAGGAACTCATATGTACTCTGCGTTTTCCTTTCCGGCACTCATATGGTCATGCACCATGACAAAGGTCAACATTCATCTGGATGCACCATGAAATCATATCATGGGAACCATGCATACCACCCCTGCTACACTGCAAACCCTCCTTGATGATGTACAAAATGGGCATCGCTTAACCATTCCAGAAGCAATAGAACTCTTTAAGACCAGGGATAAAACTGCTTTTTTAATCGCATATACAGCAGATATAATGCGGGAAAAAATAACCGGAAACACAATCACATGGGTAAAAAATCAAAATATTAATTGTTCAAATATCTGTGTGAACCACTGTGGTTTTTGTGGATTTTCCTGCACAAAAAGTGATCTACAGGCATATGAATTAACTCCTGAAGATGTTGCAAAAAAAGCAGAAGATGCAAAAAACCGAGGGGTGACAGAGATCTGTACGGTAAGCGGACTTCATCCAGATTATACACTTGATTCATACTTGTCCATATACAAAACCATCCGGGACCATGCACCAGGTGTTCATATTCATGCATCTAATCCTATGGAAGTGGCATATGCTGCGAGAAAATCCAACTGCTCAACCAGAGAAGTCCTGGAAAAATTCAAGGATGCAGGTGTTGGAACACTCTGTGGCACTGCCGCTGAAATCCTGGTCGATTCAGTCAGAAAAACAATTTGTCCAGAGAAAATCCCGACAGATGAATGGATACGGATTATTAAGGAGTCTCATGAGATCGGTCTACGGTCAACTGCTACCATCATGCACGGTCATTGTGAGTCGGTTGAAGACCAGGTTACCCACCTTTCGATACTTCGAGACATTCAGGATGAAACCAGAGGATTTACAGAATTTGTTCCTTTGTCCTTCATCCATCCAGGCACACCTCTCTATCAAAAGGGATTAGCCAGACCTGGAGCGACCGGACGACAGGACATGCTTATGATTGCCGTCTCACGACTCTTTCTTGATAATTTTAAAAACATCCAGGTATCATGGGTGAAACTGGGGCTGAAGATGGTGCAGATTGGACTCATGTCAGGAGCAAATGATATTGGTGGGACGTTATATGAAGAGAGTATTTCTTCATCGGCGGGTGCAAAATCCGGAGAATACCTTGACCCATCAGAAATGAATTATATCGCCGAAGATCTCGGAAGAAAACTGGTGCAGAGAAGAACAGATTACACACCAATTTGAATCATAAAAATGTCATAATAGTAAATTGCGAAAATTAAAAAAAGGAATCAGACAGGAAATATCCGCTCACCAAAGACTTCGTTGATGACTTGTCCCATCCCAATATATAATGCTAAGAGACCTGCAATACAACCCACATATCCACCAAAGATCCCGAGCATTGCAATTCCGGTAAGTTCGTTGAGAACTAACAGTGCAACTAAGAGAACAACGAAAAAGAGTGTTACCTGTAAGACACGATGCATTCTAAAGGTGCAGATAAATAGACCAAGTGCAAACAATCCCCAAACTCCTAAAAATGCGGCAAGTTCAGGATTTGTTGGTGCACCTATCAGGTTCATTTTTGGTAACAGGAGAATAAAGGCAAAGGATATCCAGAAAAATCCAAAGCTTCCAAACGTGACCATGCCAAAGGTATTATTCTTCTTCCACTCCAGGATTCCGGCAATTACCTGTGCTATTCCACCATAAAACAATGCCATAGCAAGGATCGGACTTCCTATTGCAGTAATTCCAGCATTGTGTAGACTGAGGAGGATCGTTGTCATACCAAAAGCACAGAGTCCTAATGGTGCCGGATTTGCTGTATCATCAACGAGAAATATGTTGTTTCTGCTTCTTTCATCAATATGTTCCATAGTATACTTCCAACCGGATATCATTATGGTGTAGATCCGGTGCAGAACCTCATATTTAGTGCACCAGATCAGTATCTAAAGATTGCTATTTGAACCACCCTACCCGGACAAGGATCGACTTATGGCGCCATTCATAGAATAATGTTATAGGTTTAGACTTGTAATGGATTAATCTCCGATCTCGTTTTTTAAGAAAGGTGAAGGTATTCTCAATCGACTCAGTCTCTAAAAACAAGTGATAATCTTCCATCGATGACGGTATTTTTTATATAAATGTCGTTTGGTGGATAGATTCATTTATCCCATAAATATTGAGATCTTAAGTCAAATAATTGTGAAAGTCACATTTATAAAACGTAAAAAATTAACAGAGCCATGGATATGCTTTCATTTAGCCAAAGTTCAAAGATTCTTATTTTTCTTTGTATTTTAGTTGATTCAAACATCAAAAATTGTTTAAATCTCAAATTTGGGTTAAACCATTATGTCAATTGGCCAATGGGTAAAGAATCACATCTTGTGTTTTCTCTACATTATAATCAATTCTTTTATAGCCGTTATTGAAGATCCATTCGAAAATTTCTACTTCTTCATTCCAATTTGGATGAAGTGATTTTCCAAATCCAATTTCACAGAAAATTATTGGTTTATATTTGGCAATTGTTTTTTTCATGCCATTTAATACTTTATATTCAGCACCCTCAACATCAATTTTAATAAGATTAATTTTTTTAAGTGGAATTTTTTCAATATATTCATCAAAACTAATACCATTGATAGATAGTTCTTTCATATCATGACTCGCCCTACTACCAATCATCGTATTCCATCCAAAATTTTGTTCACTCATGAAAATACTAAACTCACCCTTTTTATCAGTTAATGCGTAGTTTTCTACGATAACATTTTCACTCTTTGAAAACTTCTCCTTACAATAATTATAATATACAGGTATCGGCTCAAAAAGGATGCATAATGATAGTTTTTTTCTCTTTAAGAGTTCCTCAGTTACTGATCCAGTATTTGCTCCAACATCCACAAAAACATCATCATCATGCAACAATTTTGATAAAATATCATTGTTTTCAAGATTGATACGTTTAATTTTACGCTCCCATTTTTTAATCGAATTTTCTTTTTTTATTACTGAAAACAGTGAATCAATAAAAAATTTGGACATTCTGACAAATTTGTAGTAAATAGTCATAGAAAAACCACCATTATTTGGAATGAACAGAAATGTGTGAATACTAATTAGGGCAATAGAATTATCTTTAATAATAGGGTTTTAGTTGGGTAAATAATATCTTGTTAAATCTGGAGTAAAAACCCCTCTTTACTCTGAAAATAAAATAGTACGAATAAAAACCATAATAATCATTATACCTCAATAGGGAGGGCATTTATCCATTAAATGCATAATAGCCCTCACCAATCAGAAATAATCAGAAAGTTAACCATATCTGCATCAAACAATTAATTCATTTAATTAAAGAGTTATATTTTAACTTTTAAGTCCAATTTCTTCGATGTACAAAATATCTCTGCAACCTTTTTTTGTCACTCTGACGTCAGACACTAAATGAGATCATCCACTATCGTAATGTTTTTTCCCAGAATTTCATAGCGGAACTGGATTTGACAGTTGAATCCAAACTACGCTATTATTTAGAGAATCGTCCAAAAAGTTGAGGCATAATCGGTTGGGTACCCCGATGACAGGCAACCTGATGAACTCTGAAATATATAGGAATGAACATGTACTCACACCACTCGTCATTGATGAGAAATTCTGTACTCCTCCTCCTGATGGTGTGTGCTATTGGTATCCTTGCTGGGACCGGTGTCTGTGCAGAAGAGCAGGACCGTATACCTACCAAAATATCAATTGCACTCGATCCTGCGACACCTCAGGCAGGACAAGAATTTTACATTACAGGAACCCTGATTTCCACTACAGGAGAGCCGCTTGGAAACAAATGGATAGTTCTGGAATCAACCGCTGCAGGAGCCACTCCCGGAAAATTCCAGTACCTGAAGGTAACACGAACGGAACGAGACGGATCGTTTTCATTTTTCCGTCCATCTGCATCACCTCCAGAAGACTTGAAAGTCAGGTTTAAAGGACTCTATCCTTATGCTGCATCTGAAAGTGATGTCGTCTCGGCTAAAAAATAAATTTTTTTTATTTTAAGAATAAAAGCATCGTTGCGGTTTGATTGATATGACCGATGTACTCTTCTCCATATGTTGAAAAACCGATTGTTGGGATATCAGTAAATATTTGCCCATACTCATCTGTTTTCCCTTCCTGTTCAAGTTGAAGAGTTCGTAATATACAGTTAAAATTAATTATTGCTTCAATCGGAGCATTTTTGTTTGCTTCTTCAATTGCCTTTTTTGTATCTGACACAATGTCAGTTGAGGAGAGAACCTCCAGGTCTACTCCTTCCCGGACCTGACAATAGAAATAGACAGCATCCTGTTCAACCCGCTGAGGACTTCTGACAAAAGGTTCGTTTTCAGCCATCAGACCAACCGGATTTTTCATAAATTGGGATGAAACATCACTGCACGAAACTCCAATTGCATCTGCATACGCCTGAGCGGCAGGTTTCCCATTAAATTCCAGAACTTTTCTGCTTGCAGAATCAACTTTTGTGGGTGTCAGTTTTTTCCCGAGAGAACAAAATGACTGGGTTTTGAGAATATCAAACCGCTTCGATGGCTCAAGGATGGCGAATATTGCAGTATTTTTATAGGCCTTGCCATTCAGGTAAACATATGTTGCGGAAAACGCAAGATCATCACCTGCTGACCCACCAATTACCTGAATATCCGTACGGTCACCAATTCTCTCCATTACCGTTTCTTCTGCTCCAGAAAGCCCGTCAAAAAGGATGAGACCAACATAACGGGATGGATCAAGTGAGATCGGGGTTTTCCCCATTGAGCCGGTGAGATTATCAAGAGTTGTATCCACAGATTTTTGTGAATCAAGCGATATTGTATCGGCATACACATTTTTTATTGTATCTGAATCAAAGCCCATTGCGACAACTGACTTTTTGAGCATGTGACCAGAAATTAACTCACCTGCTGTTGAGCACCCAATAGTCATCGAATCCGGAAAGGCATTCTTCATCGCTGCACTTATACCGTCCGGCCCATAACTGGAAGATGCGAAAAAAAGTACCAGACACGGTTTTGTTTCTGCAAAGGATGTCCGGATTTCATCAGCTGCTGCATATGGATCCGGGTTTTGTGATTTTGTTACATGAACTGACATTTATACCCTCAGTTTGATTCCCATTTCATCTGCTATCTGCATAATACTATTAATAACGGCAGGATCATCATCAGATTGTTCGGTAAATTTTTTGCTATCTATTCCTTTTAATAAAAGTTTTGTTCGTGTTGTTGAGGCAATTGAGGGATTCCCCTGTGATCGTATCTCAATTAGGGTTTCAATTAACTTCTTGATCTTCCCGGGCATGACATGTACACCTTACTGAGTTATGCATATCAATACATCGAAGTTGATTTTTGTGAATTTTTCACAAGTTATAAAACCCCGATATCTTCATTCCAGAGTTCCGGGCATTTTCTAATAAAGGCCTCCATCATCTGAACACATTCCAAAAGATCAAGATCCAAAACCTTCACTCCATGAGCTTCCATGAATTCTCGTGCTCCGGGAAATGTTCTTGATTCGCCGACAATAACCTGAGGAATGTTAAACTGCACAACTGCTCCGGCACATAAGTAACAAGGCATCAAAGTCGAGTACAGGATACAATCTTTGAATGATCCAATTCTTCCAGCATTCCGGATACAATCAATCTCTGCATGGACCACTGGGTCTACGTCCTGAACCCGCCGGTTATGTCCTCTACCAATTATTTCTCCATTTTTTACCAGCACAGAACCGATAGGTATACCCCCTTCATCTCGGCCCAGTTCTGCTTCCCTTATCGCAGCCTGCATAAAGGGATCATTCCGGTCAGGTTCAGATATGTTTTTTCTGCCGATGATCTCATCCTCTTCTCTCCAGAGTGGATCACAAATTGCAAGAAAGAGGAGATCTTCAGAGCCGGTATTCTCAATCCACTGAGTTTTTCCTGGAGGGATATACACCAGTTGCCCGTCATAAACCTCCTCTGTTTCATCACCAATATGCATCATTCCCTTCCCGGATAAGATGTAATATGCTTCAGAAGACTGGATAAGCCGATGAGGCAGAGTTTTTTCCCCAGGCTCAACCCGTGCATGAGCGATACTATATCGTGCAGATATGTCTCTATTGAGACGTAATGGATGGAAAATTTCCGCTAACTGACTTCCATCAGCAACCGTGAGATGAGGCACCCTGGTATCATATATATCCATGTATATCCTTAGCATGAAATCTGACAAAAATATGTGTGATTTCAGATCAGATCCGAACATCTTAAGTAGTGGTGTAGAGAATTTCACATTCAGGAGAAACACCTATGGATGACTCAAAGAAGTACTCACTCCCTGCACTGTCATATGCATACGGAGCACTATCTCCACATATTTCTGAAAAACAACTGACTTTGCATCACCAGAAACACCACCAGGCCTACGTAACCGGAGCAAACACCATTTTTGAAAAACTGGAAAAGGCACGAAGTGAAGGTTCTGACCTTGATCAGAAGGCACTCCTCAAGGAGTTGTCATTTCATATCGGCGGACACCGTCTTCACACGCTTTTCTGGGAAAACCTTGCCCCGGCAGGAAATGGTGGTGGAGGAGCACCATCTGGGATCCTTGCAGAATGGATAAACAAGGACTTTGGTTCATTTGACCGGTTTAAAAAAGAATTTACCCAGGCAGCATCTTCAGTAGAGGGATCAGGCTGGGCTACTCTTTCGATATGCCTTGGGACACAACGACTTCTGCTCATGCAGGTTGAAAAGCATAATGTTAACGTATTTCCAGGATTTCGAATCCTGATGGTGCTGGATGTCTGGGAGCATGCGTATTATCTTGATTACATGAATGACCGGGGGAAATTTATCGAAAATTTCTGGAACATAGTGAACTGGGAGATCGTAAATCAGCGACTTCAGGCGGCTTTGAAGAACTGATCCCTTCATTACCTTTTTCTTCTTATCCGCCGACTCAATCATACCACTCCAAAAAAAGGAGAAACCAGATTAATATGGCGGATTCATACCAACAGACAACAAACCCGGATGGCTACCAGAACCGGGAATCACAGACAATACTCAATGATATCCCAAACCCCATTCTGGTTCTGAAAGAAAACCGCATTATATATGCTAATATGGCAGCTATCCGCACATTTCGGGCGCGCCAGGCAGATGATCTCATGGGATCTTTCCTATCTGATTTGTCTCCCACCCATCAGCCTGATGGTTCTTCTTCAGCAGTTATGATTCAAGAACTCCTGAAGACAGTTCAAAGAGGAAAAAACACCAGGTTTGAATGGGTATTTACCAGGTTTGACAAAGTTGAATTATCAGGAAAAGTAACCATTCGCCAGTCAGAGTATTCTAAAACCCCATCCCTGATTGTTTCAATAATTGATAACACCCCTGAGCATCATGCTATTCGTGACATTCTCCATCTTGCTGAAGAGATGAAGAGCGGCAACCTGAGAGCACGACTCAATGCACAAGATTACAAAGGAGATATGTTTAAACTCATCACCGGCATCAATGAGATGCTCAATGGCATTCTTCATCCATTCAGGGACATGAACCGAGTGCTCCAGAAGATTGCGAAAGGTGATATGAGTGCAGGTATCGACCAGGTATATTCCGGGGAGCATGAAAAGATTAGGCAGGCTGTCAACGGAGTGGCTGAGGTTACGAAGGAGGTACACAAGGAGATCTCCCTGATGGTGGAGGCGGCAAAACGTGGTGACCTGGCAAACAGGGGAAGACCAGAATTATTCACCGGAGAATATGCAGAAACCATCAAGGGTATGAATGAGATGCTTGATGCAATTCTTACCCCTATCCGGGCAGGAAACCGGATTCTTCAAAAGATCCGGAAAGGGGACCTGAGTGAACGAGTCGAGATCGAATGTGTGGGTGATCATGCCAAGATTAGAGATGGAATTAATGCGGTTCATAACTGGTTAAATGGCCTGATTATTTATGTGACTCGGATTGCAGACGGTGACATGAATGCAGAGATAATCCAGGCATCAGATAGGGATCAGATCCATGGGCCGCTTGTCAGGATGCGGGATAATATCCGGGATGTTATCTCTGATGTGGATATGCTGGTTACGTCAGGATCTCAAGGAAGATTACAGGTTCGTGCCGATCCCTCCCAGCATAAAGGAGATTTCAGGAAGATTATCGAGGGGATCAATAAAACACTGGATTCAGTTGTTATCCCGATTCATGAGGCAATGGATGTCTCAAATGATTATGCACAGTATGATTTCACCAGAAGAATGAATACCGATGTTTCATACTCTGGAGAGTGGAAAGCATTTCAAACAGCCCTTGATGATGTGGGCCATCATGTCTCTGATGCAATTTCGATCATTACCAAACAGATCGAAGTATTAAATAATGTTTCAACCCAGGCTTCTTCAAGTATCAGGGATATTTCTGGTGGATCTTCGCTTCTTGCTGAAATTGCACAAAATGTAAGTCTCAAAGCAGAACAGGGTGGAGATGGTCTTTCTCAGATTCTGCGGGCAATGGAAGATCTTGCAGTCAACGTATCTGAAGTATCAGCACGGACAGGAGAAGTAAATCAGATCTCCTCAGATACCAACAATCTCTCGAAACAAGGATCGGCCCTTGCACAGGAAGCTGAACGGGGTATGAAAGAGATCACGAGCTCAACGGACATGGTCACTGGTCTGGTCCATGAGATCATGGAAGAGATGAGCAAAATAAGCAAGATATCCCTCGTGATATCTGATATTGCATCACAAACGAACCTTCTTGCATTAAATGCCGCTATTGAAGCAGCACGGGCAGGAGAGGCAGGAAGAGGATTTGCCGTTGTTGCAAGTGAAGTCAAATCACTGGCTCTTGAGTCCAGGAAGTCTGCAGAGAATATTTCTGAGATGATTGAGGGGTTAACAAAGAAGACAGAGCAGGCCTCTGAAACTATGGATAAGAGTGTCATGGTAGTCAGAGAAGGTGGAAAAGCTCTGAATGAAACGCTCGAAGTCTTCAATAAGATCATTGATTCGGTTAATACAGTCAGTTTACAGATGGATAATGTAGCAAAGTCTGCAGAACAACAGGCTGCTGCAGTAGAAGAGATTACCGCGTCTATAAACGAAGTAAATACCCTTGTTTCAGGAACTGCGAAAGATGCCGTTGCAGCAGCAGCAGCAAGTGAAGAAGCCTCGGCAGCAATTGACCAGATTTCAGAACAGATAATCCATGTCCATGAAGTTGCCGAAAACCTCAATAAAGAGACAAATAAATTCGTAGTCTGATTCTGTTCTGGTCAGTTCTTCCTGACCTCAGAATAGAACCTGTTTTTAATCTCCAGTGGAGAGAGTAAAATATTTGGAACGTTCCGGTTTCCAGGTCTGATAATTACATGAATAAATGATGGACCACCTGAACGTGCCTTTGTATATGCATCCCGGAGTTCTTCAGGAGTGTGAACTTTCCATGTCCGAACAAATCCGCTGGCTCGTGCCAGTAATTCCAGATCAACAATCTTCCATGCCGGAGAACACTGATTTCCGGTGCTTCCAAATACTCCGTTGTCAAGACCGATAATAATCAGATTATCAGGGGATTCTCCGGCAATAACCGGAAGGACAGCTGTTCCAAGAAGGCTTCCGTCACCGTCAAGGACGACCACCGTCCGGTCAGTTCCAAGAGCGATACCAAATCCAAGGGGACTTGCCTGTGTATATGAGCCGAGCATGTAGAAATTGGCCGGATTATCCCGTGCATGATAGAGTTCCTTTGATGGAACACCGATATTTGAGACGACCAGTTCATCGGTCATCAACGACGCAAGAACCCCGATTGCATCAGCCCGCTGCATGACTGATTCATGAATGACTCCCTGATAGGAAAGACTCGTTGTTCTGGTCCGTACTGTTGGTTCGGATTTCAGGAGTTCTTCCTCTCCCTCCCAGACCTGAGGTGAGATAAGAGCAACATGAGGTCTGCTTTCGATCCAGGCATCACTGATGACCGAGGTGATGAGATCAATATCCGCAGGTTCCCGGATAATCGTGCAGGGAATATTGTATAATTTCAGGAGATCCGGGATCTTTTCATTAAACGGGATCTGGGCAGATATTTTCTCCTGGTAATATCCTCTCCAGCTTGCAAGGATTGGCAGGGGAAGCATATACAGGTAGGGGAGGGTCATCAGGGCATTGAGAGAGTTACCAAGACCTGAACTCTGCATCTGCAATACGCCCCGTTTTCCCATCAGGGACAGGCCGGACAGAATCCCAATACCGTCCTCTTCACGTGAGATGGTAATATACCGGAATTCTTTCTCAAGGATCTCACAGAGGTTTTTTGTTCGATCACAGGGAAGCGAGATGATATACTCAATTGCTTCCTTTTTTAATATCCCTGAAACGGTCTGTTCATGCATAATATCTCATCCATTCCTGCACCACTGCAGTTATCTTCTCAAAGGGAGTCTCTTTTGATGTCACGATACCTGGTTCTTTTACAAACCGGGGAAGATCTTTCGCTCCCCTGGCATATCCTCCCCCGGTGATATTGATAAGAATCTTCTCATCAGGGTTGATCATCCCTGAACGAACTGCCTCAATAAGGCCTGCTACACAAACCGCAGCTGCAGGATCAGGATCTATTCCTTCACATGAAGAGAAGAGGTTTCCTGCTTCCTGTGCATCTTCAGATGAAACGCCGACCATGAGTCCGTTTGTTGCGATGAGCGTATCAAACACCCCTCCGGCAATTCCATAGGGAGGTGTCCGGTTTGTCAGGACATCTGAATACACCTGGGAGATTGCAATTTCTGCATCAGGCATATCTTCATCTCTGATCTCCCGTCTTCCCTCCTGCCAGGCCCTGACCATCGGGATAAATGGTTCATTCTGGAAGAGAAGGAGGCGGGGCATTTTCGTCCCGAACCGGCCATCTGCAATAAGCCGGAGTGATGCTTCGTATGCTGCAATTCCCCCGGTTCCGCTCCCGACAGCCTGTAGGTACCAGTCAGGAAGTGTTCCCATCGCAAGGGTTCCAGCCAGCATGACGGTGCCCATGCCATCACGTCTGGCAACATTTTTAGCCCCTCCTTCCGGGAAAACACCAGGGAGTGTGCAGATCCGGTGTCCCAGACTGATGGCGTCGGTATAATCACCGGAGATGGTAATCAGTAGGATATCATGTGCTGGTAAGGTCGTGAATATCCGGTCCCGTGCTGATTCAGGAACGACGATGATGACCGGCTGACCAGTCTGAGCTGAAACCTCGGCAAATGCCCGGCCTGTATTTCCGGCAGAGGACACCTGGATGATTCCCTTCGTCCGCTCGGATATCCGCTGCATCGTCGGGAAGGCTTCAAACTCCTTAAACGAACCGCTCACGGCAAAGGCACCCACTTCAGGCCAGTACCCGGAGAAGACAATCCAGAGATCTGAAAGGCCCAAAGCACGAGCAAGACCCTCACTTTTGAAACAGACCGGCTCAGCCCGGGTCGGGAGTGAACTGATGACCGGAAGCCAGCCCATATATTTGAAAACACCCGGCGCCTCATGGTGCGTTATCTGACGTACTGAATATTTTGCCCGAATAAGTCCCTGACACCCATCCGGACAGGTGAGCGTATAGGAATCGGAAAATTCCTTATTACATACCGGGCAGGTGAGCGTATATCCGGTCATACCTGAAATTCACCCCTGACCAGCATATCCCGCACTTTCCTGCAGAGTATCTCTGCTCGTCTCCGGTCAGACTGCCGGAGGACAATCGGAATGCCAGATCCATCTCTATCGCTCCTGATGGAACCAAAATTCCCCTCATACGCTGATTCTTTACAGATCTGCACACAGGTTCCACAGACAAAACACTGTATCTGATTGATCGTCCCGTCTTCCCGGATTGCATCAACCGGACACGAGGTTCTGGCATCACAGGGAGAACAATGAAGACATCGCTGTGGATGATACAAGACCCGTGTTGCAGTGCCGGTCCAGACCTGATCATACGAGGCAGTCCCAACCGGCTGGCGGTCACTGATATCCACAACCGGCATTGGAATATCACAATCACGGACAGAAAGGGAAGTGAGGACATCCTTGTCAACAACCGGAATAGCAGTTCCGATACTGGTGATGCACTCAGGGCCTGCAGCGGTGATAAAACCGCCACAAAACTGTGCATCCATCTCCTTCAGGTCGGCGTGGACTGAAAGATTGGGCCGCTCAGTAGAACTCCTGGTCCCGATTCCAATAACCCGGCCACCAGCCCCGTTCACGATCACCGGAACACCAGAAGAGAGGAACCGGAGGGTAGGATCATTTTCCACCGGGTTTATCTCCCCGCATCCGGAGACAGTAGCCTGTGTACTGGTACCCTGAAGAGGCAGGGCAGAAAATATCGTCTTTTCCGGTTTGATGCCACGATTGATGATTGCAGAATAGTTCTTAAACGAACTTCGCGTTGTAAACAGCCGGGCAAACGGGAGGTCAGAAAGGGTTACATCAGCCTCATAGTCCTTTCCAGCCGAGGTAACTGCGACATGGATCTCCTTACCAGCAATGAGGTCATGGATCAGATGTCCCCCGCCATACCGGTTATCTGCATGGGCGGTCCCGAATACCATGAGATCCACAAGACCCAGTCGTTCATTCGGGCAGGGACCAGGAATTGCAGGCACTCCCTGCAGGGAGATCGTATCAGCACGTGAAAACGTGCCGGGAGGAGCAACCGGGACAGAAAGGACCGCATAGGTGCCAGACATAACTCCACAAGTCCCACAGGTGACCACATCAACATCAGAGACGGTATCACCTTGTGCAATTCTTTTCTTTAACTCCGATGCGGTCAGGATAACTGCAGAACCATCAGCAAGGGCAGTCCGGATCTCATCGATTGGTCTCATAGGAGCCTGATATCCTCCACCCGTACCTGCAGTCCTTCTTTTCGCGAGAATAACTGGTTCACAACGCCGGTATGGGAAAGATTCATCATACAATACGCAGGGAGAAACCGCATCCTCCTCCCAAATACCGGTGACTGACGGACACTCTCTGCCATTCCTTCAAACCCAATGATATGATAGGCCTCAAGATCTTTAACCTCTCTGCCCCGTGAGTAGAGAGGACCGACGACGTGCGTAATTATCACCCCTGATACGTTACTTGCTGACAACACCTTCAGGACATGCTGAACCGGGCATCCGGCACCCATAGGTCGTCCGGTCAGTATATCACCCGGCTGGATATCCCATTTTTCAACGAGATCCGGTCTGAACGGAAGGAGAATTTTTCTTGCCGAACATTCACCAGGTAACGGGTGTAGGATAAAATCAAAGGGGTCTCCCAAAATATCAGCGGTCCCCAGAGTAGCCTCTGCACAGGGCATCTCCTGATGCAGGACTTGAGAGGAGAACGGGCATTCCTCTTTTCTTCTCGTCCCGGTCCGAAGAGCAAGAGAGAACTCATCACAGGTCCCGTACCCGCATGCACCACAGTTTCTTCCAGGCGGGGTCCAGTCCTCTCCCATCAGTCACCTCTGAACATGAGTGCATCTCCATCAAGCTGACGAAGAACGCCAGTATGATGCTTCCATCCGATGTTCGTCTTTCCAATGCAGACCGTACACACACCAAGCGGAGGGATACCCCGGAGGGTGATGGTGGACGGGTCCTGGATATCCTGGATTTCGCCAATAGCCCTTGTCAGGTATCGCATACCAGTTCCCTGCACGGCATTGGTCTCAACAATATCGATATCTCCCCTGATGCCCCGGATCTTCTCTCTGAACACCTCCTTCTCCGCTTGTGAGACAAGGTCAATCCTGGTCACCACCGCGATATCGGCAAGGGCTATCATGGGGGCCATCTTTGCAGGTGACTGAATCCCGGAGATTGCAGATAAGACGACAATACCAAATGACTGGGTGGTATACGGAGTACATCGCAGACAAAGGCCCGCACTCTCGACGATGAGCATATCTGCCTCTTCTGCCATTGCCCACTGAATAGCCTCATCAAGGATCATGATGCCTGCATGATCAGGACAGAGATCACCGGAGTAGACCTTCTTTGCCGGAATATGAAACTCATCCCTGATCTCTTCGTCTTCGGTGGCACAGACGACATCTATCTTCAGGTATGCAGTTTTCAGCTCCGGATGGGTCCTGATTATCTGCCTGGTGACCGCAGTCTTTCCAGCCGAGGGAGGACCGGCGATGATGATGAGTTTCATCAGTAGGATACCGGAATGGGCGAAGTGATCAGTTCACCGGCACGAATCATCTCTCTCATTTGGCCGATAATGCCATCCATGTGAAGCATCTGACGGATTGCATGCTCCTCTGCCCCGTCTGGCTCGATGACCCGGGATACGGCACCATCCTGCATGACAATACGGCGATCTGAAAGCAGGGAGACCAGGGGATCATGAGTGACAAAAAGCAGGGCCTTGTGATGCTGACGAAGGACTTCAATCACCTTTTCTTTGAATATTCCGGCATTTTCAACCTCATCAAGGAGGATTATCGGTGTATTTGAGATTAGGATAGCATCTGCCACCATCAGGGATCTGGTCTGTCCACCGGAAAGGCTGGTCATCCGGACATGGGCGGTGATCGGTTCTCCGGTAAACTGATTTGCAAGATTGATGGTCTCCTGAATGCAGGACTCTTTCATATATCCACGGGAAAGGAGATGCATTCGTAAAAAGTCAGAGACACTGAGGTCACACAGGCACCGGGTATTCTGGGTGATGAGGGCAACAGGTTTTGCTGCCGGGTCACGGACATACCGCTCCGGAGGAAGTTTTCCGTTGACCAGGATCTGTCTTCCGGTTACCGTATCCCGATTTGCAAATATCTCGATATCGTTGATAAAGGCACTTTTTCCTGACCCGGTCGGACCGACGATGGACAGGGTATCGCCAGGTCTGATGTGGATCTCATCAAATGCCTCCTGTATTCCCCTGCGATTTCGTCCTGGTAGTATGGTTATATCCCTGATGGTTTCCTCTGTCATCCTGATAATAACATATGCAGGATCTCAATTATAATAATATCTAAATTTACAAAAAAATAAGACAATAAGATAAATTATTATTAATTTTTTGATACTAAGATAATATCAAGCCTGACAATTAGCTCTTTTTTCAAGAAAAGGGAATATAATGAAAAATACACATCGTCACCTATAGAGATCCTATATCTCACAATAGTTCTCCATATTCTCTAGAACATAACCTGATGCTTTATTCCGGAGCATGATACATAACCTGCGTAGTCCGGACCATCGTCATGCAAATGTTCATACTTACCAGCAAATATTGTATGATCTGATAAATCCGGTCAATCGCTCAATAAGGAGTCAGAGAGAACGTGACATCAGGACTGCACAATACCCTGAATTTTTGCCGGAAACGAAGACCACTTGAACTGACCATGCATACTCTATGGTTTGTCTGTGCCATATCCTCAATCATCGGCATATTTTTCATCCTGATTTTCCTGCTTTATGATGCAGTACCTGCCTTTCTGGATATCGGACTTATTCCTTTTCTCACCGGAGAACGATGGGATCCTGCCAGTGTCATTCCAAAATACGGACTAGTCCCACTTATTGTCGGAACATTGCTTGTTACCCTCGGGGCAATGATCTTTGCGGTTCCATTTGGTATTGCCTGTGCCATTTATATTGCTGAACTTGCAAGCCCCCGGATGAGACGTATTCTGAAACCAGCCATTGAACTTCTTGCTGGAATTCCTTCTGTAGTGTATGGTTTTTTCGGTCTTGTCATTCTGGTTAAATTTTTGCAGGACATTCTTTCAGTCCCATCCGGAGAATCGGTTCTGGCAGGATCAATTCTGCTTGGGATCATGTCATTACCGACAATTATTAGTGTATCAGAAGATGCCATCAGTTCAGTTCCCCGGTACTTAAAAGAAGGATCTCTCGCTCTTGGTGCTACCCATTGGCAGACTATTTCCCATGTAATTATTCCTGCTGCTCTATCCGGTATAACTGCAGCGATAATTCTTGGTATCGGCCGGGCGGTAGGTGAGACGATGGCAGTGATAATGGTTACCGGGAATGCAGCTATAATACCAGAACCCATCTGGAATATTCTCTCACCGGTGCGAACACTGACAGGGACACTTGGTATCGAGATGGGAGAAGTTGCTGTTGGATCACTTCATTATCATGCTTTATTTGGGGTCGCTGTTGTTTTACTTCTGATAACCCTGATTATCAACCTTTCAGCCCTGATGGTGATGAAACGGATAAAGAGTTCACAAACAGGAGGAGGCTCGAAAAAGGGACTGTTTTCAGATCTTATGATAAATGACCGGCTGTCCGGGATAACGCAGTATACTCCCCTGGGATTAACAGCCCTTCTCGGGTTAGCCCTGCTCAGTATCGGAATGTGGTATGGAGCAGTATGTATTGTGCTTCTTTACATAATCGGAAGACTGGTTGACAGATACTGTATCAGACAAACCATTCAGAAAATATGGTTTTCAATAATTGGTTTGATGATGGCAGTTGTAACACTCATTCTCATTTTTATCCTCTATGATATATTTTCAAACGGCCTTCCATATGTTACCCTTGATTTCCTGACACAGGCCCCACGAAATCTTGGACGTGGTGGAGGGATATATCCGGCCATTATCGGGACATTCTATCTTGTGACCGGATCAATTCTCATTGCTTTGCCTCTTGGAATAGGGGCAGCCATATATCTGGTTGAATATACTAAAGAGAATATTCTCACACGGATTATCAGAACCGCTACAGATCTTCTAAATGGAACTCCTTCCATCGTATTTGGTCTGTTTGGGTTCACATTCCTTGTTCTGTTCCTTGGGTTTGGCATCTCCCTTATTGCGGGTATGGTAACCCTGGCCCTCATGGTTCTTCCAACAGTCATACGGACCACCGAAGAAGCCCTGAAAAGTGTTCCTGACAGTATCAGGGAGGGATCATATGCCCTTGGGGCAACGAAGTGGCAGACCGTTCGCAGGGTGGTCCTGCCTCCCTCTATTCCAGGAATTATTACCGGAGCAATTCTTTCAATTGGTCGGGCTGCCGGAGAGACTGCTCCAATCATGTTTACTGCAGTTGTGTTCATGCAACGCAGGCTTCCGGATTCATTTCTTGATCCGGTTATGGCCCTTCCATACCATCTTTTTATCCTGGCAACCAATGTTCCGGGAGCCAGAAATAACCAGTACGCAACCGCAGTGGTTCTTTTAGTCCTCGTTATTTTGATTTATGGAGGGGCAATTGTCATCAGAAATCATTATGATAAAAAAGTCAGGTGGTAACCAATGAATGAAGAAATAATCATTGATGTGCAGAATTTAAACCTCTGGTATGGCGAAACCCAGGCTCTGCGCAATGTAACCCTGCCAATAGCGAACAGAAAGGTCACCGCTCTGATTGGTCCCTCCGGATGTGGAAAATCCACACTAATCCGGTGTTTTAACCGCATGAATGATCTGGTCTCCGATTGCCGGGTCACTGGAGACATCCTTTACCATGGACAAAATATCAACGGACCTGATGCTGATCCGGTAGATCTGAGAATAAAGATTGGGATGGTTTTCCAAAAGCCAAATCCCTTCCCAAAATCTATCTACGAGAATATTGCATATGGCCCACGGGTTCATGGCACCAGGAATAAAAAACAACTTGATGAAATAGTACATAATTGCCTTCGAAAAGCTGCATTGTGGGAAGAAGTAAAAGATCGGCTCCATGATTCTGCAATGAGTCTTTCCGGAGGTCAGCAACAACGGCTCTGTATCGCGAGAACCCTTGCAGTAAATCCGGAGATCATCCTGATGGATGAACCGTGTAGTGCCCTTGACCCGATAGCAACATCAAAGATCGAGGATCTAATTGATGATCTCAAACGTGAGTATTGTGTGATAATTGTCACCCACAGTATGTCCCAAGCCTCCCGCGTTTCAGATTATACGGCATTTATGTACTTAGGTGACCTCATTGAGTTTGGTGAAACCAGGCAGATATTTGAGAATCCACATAAAGAATTGACTGAGAACTATATCACCGGAAGATTCGGATGACCATGACAGATAAGATTCGAACTGAACTTTTGCAGATCCATGAGGAAGCATGTAATCTTGGGAAATTTGCAATAACCATGCTTCAGGACAGCATTGATGCCTTCGAACGTGCAGATGCAGACCTGGCACAGGATGTTTGTGAACGTAAAATAGAACTCAAAAAACGATTCATTGCGGTTGAAGAAGCAATGTTCAGATACCTGGCTTTATACCAGCCGGTTGCACGTGACATGAGGGAAATTGTAGCTTCACTTCGCATCATATATAATTTCGAACGGATCGGGCGGATGGGCTATGATATCGGGGACACAATCAAGATCCTCTCCCAATGCTGCGGTCTTGCTGATCCTGATAAACTCATTATCGTCGGTAGAAAAGTTCTTGCCATGATCGAGGATGCAATGGATGCATTTACTGACCGTGAAGTATCCCGTATCAGGAATATGAGAGAGCGGGATTCTGAGATTGACCGGCTTTATTGCGAAGTAATGAGGGATCTTATCAAAAGAATGGAGACAGATAAAGACCATGTCTCAATACTGGCAAGATATGTCATTATCGACCGATACCTGGAGCGGTGTGGTGATCAGGCATGTAATATTGCTGAGATGACCACCTACATGGTAACAGGTGAACGCATCGAGATAATCTGATCTTTCCTCTTCCCGTTTCTTCTTCTTTTTAGCCTTTTTTCCGGAATTATTCTAAAATTTTACCGGTTTACCCGTGAATTATTACAGGATTTCACTTAATGCAGGTTGCAACTACTGACCTTGCCAAAATCCCCAATCTGATGTGAACATAGAATCTGCTGTCAGAATACAGAAAAGAAGGCCATCAGAAATATATGATACAAACAGCGGGAGAAAAAAGAAAAAATGGATTTACCGGGTAAGGGGAACAAAGCCTTCATCAATTACAACTTCTTGTCCTTCCGGACTGTCGATGAATGCAATAAACTCAGCAATAAGACCAGATGGTTCCCCATTTGTCAGGAAATTCAGTGGCCGTGCAATCGGATATGATTTATCCTTTACCGATTCAATAGAGGGTATTACAGACGTACCATCAACGAGGATTGGCACAGCATGGATAGTTTCGTCGATATATCCAAGACCAACATACCCGATTGCTGCAGGAGTCTGTGCAACACTTTGTTTTACTGCACCATTTGAGTTCTTTTCAAGTTGGGTCTGAACAAAATCTTCTTTATTCATGACCTTCTCATGGAAGAATTCTCTGGTTCCGGATGCACTATCACGACCAATCACAACGATGTTTGCATCAATGCCCCCGACTTCTTTCCAATTGGTAATATTTCCATTATAAATGGCTTTTACCTGATCAAGGGTAAGTGAAGCAATTGGGTTTGTTTTGTGAGTAATGATTGCAATACCGTCGATGGCAATCTGATGCTCAACCAGTTCCGGGTATTTCTCTTTCTCTTCGCTCTTCAAATCACGGGAAGCCATTCCAATCATGGCAGTACCTGATCCGGCTGACTGGACACCGACCCCTGATCCTCCACCATTGACTTGAATATCTACATCAGGATGGGTATCCATGTAGAGTTCTGCTGCCTGGGCTGCGACCGGAAGCACAGTTGTTGAACCGGTAATCGTAAGTACACCGGATTCCGGAATCTGTGCCTGTTTCAATGGATTTTCACTGCTTCCCTCAGGAGTAGAAGATTTGGATTCATTTGTTCCGATACATCCGCAGAGGAGTACAGCTCCAATAAAGAGCCCAATTATAATTATACCTGATAGCGTTATCTTGTTCTGCCTCATAGCATCTCACGCATCAAAACCTATAATGGACCTAGATAATAAGCAGATTGCCTCCAGAGAATATAGAGATATCAGACTTCTCTATATGAACATAGAGAGGGCTCCATCAACCAATGACCATACCAATAACTGCCATTACTATCAATGGGAAACCCTATTGCTCTGGAGAGGGAACATTTCCGGATACATGGATTTTACCATTTTTGATCTTATTCTTCATATTGACTCATCTCTGGAACAGATGGCCGGAGAATTAGGGCCTCTTATCTATGGTGTACTGTTTCTCATCATCTTCTGTGAGACCGGTTTTGTCGTAACCCCATTTTTGCCTGGAGATTCTCTTCTTTTCGTCAGTGGTGCACTTGCAGGAAGCGGAGTGCTCAATATCTGGGTATTACTTCTCATCATTGGATCTGCTGCTATAATAGGAGATACCGTAAATTTCTGGATAGGAAGGTATGCCGGATGCAAAATTATGGAAGGCCGCCTTGCTGCATTCATTCATAAAGAATGGCTCATAAAAACCCATCACTATTTTGAGACATATGGAGGCATTACCATTGTTATCGCACGGTTTGTCCCAATTGTCAGAACCTTTGCCCCCTTCCTTGCCGGAATAGGAACGATGAACTATCGCTGGTTTTTATTTTATAACGTTTTTGGGGCAGTACTATGGACCGGGGGACTTGTAGGTGGAGGATTTCTGATTGGCAATATTCCGATCATCCAGGACAATGTCTCGATGCTCATGTGGCTGGTATTAGGTATCTGTATCTTTTCAATTGCTATGGTTTTAAAAGCAGTAATCAGTGCATTCGTATTCAAGAAAGAAAAACCAGGAGATACAGAACAGAATCAGGCATTAGAATATTGCATGACGATTGAATCGAAAAAATAACGATACATATCCCTATTTTATAAGATAAAGAATCTGTGTAAGGATCAAAGAAGAGAAATACGGTTCATCATATATCATATACCTGATTACCACCAGGGTGATCCTCCCTGGAGGATTTTCATGAAATGTTCATATAAAAATTCAGAAGATCCGGGATTTAGCAGATATACGGCAGAAACAATGCTCCCACTCCTGAGCCAGCTGGAGCAGGAATTATCAGGGGTCAGGTCATCAGACGATATTGAATATGTACACCGGGCACGGGTTGCAACCCGGCGGCTCCGGGCATGTTTCACCATTTTTTCATCCAGTCTTCCCAGTGCCCATGCAAAACAATGGAGAAAAAAGATAAGAAACCTCACAAAGGCACTCGGGGAAGCACGGGATCTTGATGTTCAGATAACTTTTGTTCATGAATATTTTGAAAAAAAGGTCACAGATTCAGGGAATGAACCTCTTTTCTTTCACTATCATGAGGAAGAATTCCGAGTTCCGACTGATACAACATATCCAAACCAGGAAGAATCAGTTGAATGCCATCCATGTGAGAGGAAACCAGGAGTATGGCCTTACGCTGAAACTATAGATCATAAAAGACCTGGGCTTGAATGTCTCCTCTTCAGGCTTGTTCAAAGGCGACTTATGATACAACCGGATGTCGTGAAAGTTGTAAATACGCTTGAAGAATCCGGGGATCTCGAAGCGATAGCAACCTGCCTTCATGAGCAAAAAATCAAAGCAGAACTGGCTGATACCGGAGAAAGCTCACACTATGCATATGAACAGGCGTTCCTTCACATTATGACCGCTATGCAGGATCTTTTCTGGTATGAACCCTGGCTTTCTGACCCGGACATGATCCACAGACACCATGAAATGCGTATTGCTGCCAAAAGACTTCGCTATACGCTTGAATCATTTTCGGGTCTCTTCGAATGCGGCTTAAAATCTGAAATTAAAATGTTTAAATCTTTGCAGGACGTGCTTGGGGATATGCATGACTGCGACGTATGGATTGAAAAAATACCTTATTTCATCAAAGATGAAAAAGAAAGGGCATTGGATTATTTTGGAAATCCGGATTTTTTTTCCTGGTTGGAACCAGGTTTTTTAGACCTTCTTGAGAATCGGAAAAAGAAACGTACAGAACTATTCAGAGAACTCCAAAACCTATGGAATTCAATGAAGGAAGAGGGATTCTGGATTCGGCTTGAAGAGAAGATATCTATTCCGGTACAGTATTCCTTTCAGGAGAAATGTGAGCAGGATCCAAAAGGACCGGTAAAGATTGCCCTTATTTCAGATGTTCATGCAAATCTACCCGCTCTTGAAGCGGTTCTTTTCGATGCAAAAGAGCGGGGAGCATCAGCAGTCTTCAATGCAGGGGATAGTATTGGATATGGAGCATTTCCTGATGAAGTAATGACCCTGCTCCGGTCTTCTCATGTCTTATCAGTAATCGGAAATTACGATCGTTCGGTTCTTTCAAAAAAATGGAAAACCGGGAGACCTAAGTCAAGGGATAAACAGATTGCAATGAGATATGCCTATCATCATCTTTCTCGGGAAAACCGGGCATATCTGGCAGCCCTCCCCCGTCAACACAGATTCCGGGTAAGAGGTACATCCATTTTGGTCACACATGGCAGTCCAGGTTCACTCAATGAATACCTGGTCCAGGAGACACCAGAAACAAGATTTCGGGAAATTGCGCAAAGATCAAAGGCTGATATTATCGTAACCGGCCATGCACACATACCGTCTATGAGACAGGTAGATGGAGTCTGGTTTGTAAACTGTGGTAGTGTCGGAAGAACAGAAGATGGCGATCCCCGGGCATGCTATGCCCTTCTCAGCCTTGATCCATTTTCCATAGTTCATGTCCGGGTTTCATATGACATTTCAAGAGCCATAGATGCATTGCGAAAAAGGCATCTCCCTGATTCATTCCGCCGGATCATTTCAGAGGGAAAGCCCCTTGATGTGGTCTCTGAACCGGAGGATTCTCTCTGATGGAAAAGACCATATGGCCGGTTATCATTGAATATGCAGACAGATTTGATCCTGATCCTGGTCATGCCAGGGAGGTGTGCAGACTCTCTGCTCTGTTATTTCAGGCTCTTGGTGAACTCCACACATACGAGAAAAAAGAACGTGACATCTTAAAATCTGCCGCTTTACTACACGATATTGGATGGAGTCGGCCACAGATAGCCCATCACAAAGCATCACGAGACATCATCCTGGCAGATAGGACTATCCCATTCAGTAACAGGGAAAGAAAAATGGTTTCATTAATCGCCCGATATCATAGGAAAACCGGCCCAAAGCCAGATCATGCAGTGTTCCGTGATCTTGATGGTGCAGATCAACAGATAGTGATATTTTGCTCTGGGATACTTCGGATCGCAGACAGTCTTGACCGGGCACACCAAAATGCAGTATCTGATCTTACCTGCACTATCGGTGATGATGAACTTATTATTTCCATAACATGCAGACATCCATCTCTCATTGATATGGCTGTTTTTTCTGAGAAGAGCCAGCTTTTGGAAACTACCATAAACCGCAGGATTTCCCTTATATGCACCTGAAAAAACCTCGAGTTGTTGGATTTATTGATCTTGGCACAAATTCGGTACGACTGTTGGTGGTCAGGTTAAACACGAATGGTTCGTACACTCTCCTCACTCAGCAAAAAGAAGTAATCCGACTTGGAGAAGGGGAATATCCGGCTAATCGTCTGACCAGTACTGCGATTGAACGGGCAATCAGTGTTATTACAAAACTGATTGAACTGGCAAAAAGCCGGGGGGTAGAAGAGTTTGTTGCCGTTGCAACATCTGCAGCACGTGAAGCAGAAAACGGAGAAGAACTCTGCCTCCATATTGAAGAACTAACAGGAATCAGAATTCACATCATCTCCGGAACAGAAGAAGCACGCCTTATCTGGCTGGGAGTATCCAGTGGGATTGATATTCGCGATGAGAAAGCCCTTTTCATCGACATTGGTGGAGGATCTACCGAGATAATCGTCGGTGATCAGCATGAACCAAGTATCCTTCGCAGCCTGAAACTTGGAGCCATACGAACAACAGGAACTCTCATAAACCCCGAAAAAGATGGAAAGATCTCACCGGATACCCTGAAACAGGTTCGGCGTCATATCGAACATGAGATTGTCCACATTGCAAAACAGATCCGGGTTTTATATGTAACAAAAGCCTTTGGAAGTTCTGGAACCATTCTTACACTTGAAACCATTGCCAGTTCATATAAACCATTTCAGAGTACTCATGTTTCTGGTTTTTTAGGAACCGATGAACTCGAAGCGATCATATCATATTTATCTGGTCTTCCCCTGGAGGCTAGAAAAAACGTTCAGGGGTTAAATCCTGAACGGGCCGATATCATCGTTGCTGGAGCATTAATCCTTCATGAAATACTAAAGGCAACAAAAGTTTCTGGAATATTCGTATCAAACCGATCTCTTCGTGACGGTCTTCTGGTGGATTATATCTCCCGGATTCCAGAATTTCCTCATGCAGAACAGGTATCCATAAGGGAACGTTCTGTCAGGCATCTTGGAAAGTTATGTCATATCGACGAAAAACATGCGGCCCACATTGTCAAATTATCACTCCAACTCTACCACTCCGCAATTCGGTCAAAATTATTCAAATATCAGGAAGAATCTGAAGAATTACTGACACATGCAGCATACCTGCATGATGTAGGACAATTTATCTCCTTTTCCAATCATCATCAGCATTCATTTTATCTCATAACTGAGGTTCCGCTATTGGGCTTTAATCAATATGAGGTGCTCATGATTGGTCTTGTTGCCAGATATCACCGGAAAAAACTACCACGAAGTCGTGATGTCCCGTTTCAGGAACTTGGACGAACAGAGCAAAGAACAGTCAGAATATTGTCACTTATTTTACGGATGGCTGAAAATCTGGACAGAAGCCATAACTGTCGAATAGAGAAAGCAGAGTTTTCACGAGATAAGGAAAGTATTGTATTATCGATATCCTGTATATCAGACTGTTCACTCGAATTTTGGGCGATAGAATCTGAAAAAGATACTTTTTTCAGAACATTTAGAATACCCTTACATATTGAGCGTATTCCTTTGGATCATAAATAATTGAGATCATTCTTCAATTTGTAGTTCTCCCATTAATTCCCTAAGAGCATTTTTCGCTGCTGTCCTGGCTTCTTCATCCTTCAGGACTTCTCCTTTCTTATATCCATGACCAGATACTGACCTGATAATCTTCATCTCATGCGCCTGTGCCCATATCCGCAATGTTTCAAGGGTTCTATCTTCTCCTGATGCAGCACTAACAGCGACCGGAATTATTTTCTTTCCCTTCAACTGTCGGTCATGCCAGAGTGAATATGTCCGATCAATGAGATTTTTTACCTGTCCGGATACGTCGTGGAAAAAAACCGGAGATCCAATTATGATAAGATCACTTTTCAGCATCTTCTTTGCGATTGATTGAAAATCATCTTTCACGACACAGGAACCAGTTTCCATACATTTTTTGCATGCTTTACAGGGAGAAATTTTTTCACCGGAGAGGGAAAGTGATGTTAATTTCAGATCCTGAATATCAGATTTCTCCATTTGTTTTGTTAAATAAGTAATGAGCTGACTCGTGTTTCCTTTCTTGAGGGGGCTTCCAGAGAGGGTTAAAACGCGCATATATATCTCCAGGGTGTTTAGAGATATAAAAGTTCTGATCCCTCTATTATATTTGCGGCGTAAGAATATACCTGACGAAAAAATCTATACATCTACAGTTATCTCTATATTTTTTTAATCCACTACCCTGACTATCAAATACTTCACAGAGAGGAATGTTCATTACCAGCCAGAACAGATGTCCCACAAGAGGCACACTGATGAATGAATATTCTATTTTGATAGGGGGAAAAGCAGGGGATGGCATTTCCCAGGCAGGTCAGATAATCGGCTCTATTTTTTCCTCGCTCGGTTATCATGTATACCAGTATGTTGATTACCCATCACTCATCAGGGGAGGGCATAATTTTTGTATCATCCGGGCTGCAAAAGAGCCTATTTTCACGCACCGCACAAAAGTAAACGTAATTATTGCTTTTGATCAGCAGACGGTAGATACTCATCTTGACAAACTGGCTAACCATGGGATCATACTTTTTGATAAAGATAAGGTAAAGACAGAGGGAGTAGGAATTTCTATCACTCAGATCATAAACGAACTACAGGGCATCCCTATTATGGGAAATACTGCTATGATTGCAGTTTTGTTCAGGTATCTTGGTGTGCCTTGGGAGCATGTTGAATCAGTTTTATCACGAAAAATTCCTAAAAAAATAGAGAAAAACCTGCAGATTGCACAGGCTGCATGGAAAACCGTCACACCAGGCCTTAATTTTTCACCGATTTCAGGAGAGACGAAACCATTTCTGTCAGGAAATGAATGGATAGCGATAGGTCTTTTGGCAGGAGGTATTGATGCATATATTGCCTATCCAATGACGCCATCTTCAGGAGTGCTTCATTTTCTCGCAAGTGTTGCTGAAGAGACAGGAATCATGGTGTACCATCCGGAGAGTGAGATTGCAGTAATTCTCATGGCTCTTGGGTTCTCATATACCGGAAAAAAGTCTGCTGTCGGAACATCAGGAGGTGGATTCTGCCTAATGACCGAAGGACTATCACTTGCTGGACAGGCAGAACTCCCTATCGTCATTATCGTATCACAAAGGACAGGGCCTTCAACCGGTCTGCCCACGTATACTGCTCAGTCAGACCTTATGTTTATACGACATGCTGGACAGGGAGAATTTCCCCGATGGATAGCAGCACCAGCAAATCCTGATGAAGCACTTCGTCTGGGTGCAGAAGCGGTTCAGATCTCCTCGCAATTCCAGATACCCGCATTTATTCTGACAGATAAAACATTTTCTGAAGGGATATACACTGGCTCATCATCATTACCGAGAACAGAACCAACCACCAAGCCCGGACCAACATTTCCCTATAACAGGTATGCAGACCATCCAGATGGAATATCCCCGGTCCTTTCACCTCCATACCCGGGAGAATCCATAAAGGTAAACAGTTATACACACGATGTCAGGGGAATTACCACAGAAGATCCTCAGGTAAACAGGTTCATGGTCGAGAAACGAAAGCGAAAGCAACAGGTACTCTGTGAATATGTTGACAGACCGGAGAATATTTTCATTGATGGAGATAAAAATGCCACAACCGGTATCATATGCTGGGGATCCGTTCGGGGACCTGTGACAGAAGCAATCCAAACCATGTCGGTGAGAATAATCTCTCCTCTTATCCTCGAACCATTTCCAAAAAAATCCTTTTTGAAAGCGATGGAAGGGGTGGAAAAGATCATACTCATTGAAGAGAGTGCAATGGGTCAGCTAGATAAAATTCTCCGGGAACATGGAATAGTACCAGATCACCAGATTTTACGGTATGACGGACGACCGTCTGCTGTAGAAGAATTAGAGGAACAGATCAGGAGGTATATATGAACCCGAATGAATCGCTGGTAGCTGATACAAAAAATACCTGGTGTCCGGGATGTGGCAACTTTGCGATTCAGCATGCAGTCAAGTTTGTTATCGAAGAGTTTGAAAAAGAAGGTGTTCCAAGAGAAAATTTTGTTTTTGTTACAGGAATCGGGTGTCATGCAAAAATTGCAGATTACTTTAATCTGAATAGTTTTTACTCACTTCATGGGAGAACAATCCCAGTCGCATCGGGAATAAAAATGGCAAATCCGGATCTGAAAGTGATTTGTTTTGCTGGAGATGGGGATCTCTATGCTGAAGGGCTTGACCATCTTATTCATGCTGCAAAACGGAACATTGACATCACGGTAATATGTCATAACAACCGGGTTTACGGGCTAACAACCGGTCAATACACACCAACCTCTCCTTATGGATATCGGGGGAAATCTACTCCGGAAGGAATTCACGAATATCCCTTAAACATTATCGAGATGCTCCTTGGATCAGGCGCCACCTTTGTTGCCAGAGGATATTCAAGAAAAATTCCACTTCTGAAACGAATCATACGGGAGGCAATACTTCATCCGGGTTTTGCTCACATTGACGTTCTGCAGATCTGTGCCTCATTTTTTAACATGACACCACAGTATGATGAATTTGTTTACGAAACATCTGAAGCAAATGTGTCACAATTTGATGTTGCCTGCAGGACCGGCCAGCAATGGAACTATTCTGACCCCGGTCCGATTCCGCTGGGAATTTTTTATAAAACGATAAAGCCCTCTTTTCCAGAGAATAAAGAGAAAAAGGTCATAAACCGGGAAGAGATAATCAGGACCATCCTCTCCAGGTATTCATGATCCAAAAATTATAATCCTCTTTTTTTCAGAGTCCGTCTCTTCATGAACCCAAGTATTCCAATCATGAGAATTGCTAGAATTCCTATCCCGATCATAACATAGTTTAAGAGAAATATGGCGGGCGGTAGAGTGAAGATAAGGGGCGAAACAGGATCAGAGGAACTTGTAGAAGATGAAATTATTTGATCATCCTGACCGGCCTTTGCAAGCCGGCTGAGCGTGTCTCCATATTTTTGCGGGATATAACTTTCATCCAGGGATATAGCCTGCTCAAACGCCTTTAGAGCTTTTTCCATATTACCCATGGAAAAATAAACACTACCAAGATTATTCCAGACTTCTGCTGACTCAGGATATATCTGGATTGACTGGTTAAATGCAGCAAGTGCCTCTTCATTCCGGTACATCTTTGCGAGGACTTCCCCTTTTTTATTCCAGGTGGAATTACTCTTTGGATCGATTTTAAGTGCACTGGTATATGCATAATCTGCTTCGGTAAACCGATTCAGAGCTGCCAGCACATCCCCATATCCATCCTGGTTTTGAAAAATATACGGATTTAACGATACGGCACGTGTGAATATATCAAGGGCATCCTGATATTTCCCAAGTTCATAAATGGCACGACCCTTTTTTCCAAGCAGATCAGCATTTGTTTTGTCGATTGAGATGGCGCGATCATAAGACTCTGCCGCTTCAGCGTACCGTTTCAGTTCCATCAGAGCATCACCGCGTAATTTCCACCCTTCCGTATAAAATTCATCAAGAAGCAGGGCCTGATCATACGCAGCGATCGCGCTGACAAAATCCTTATTCTGATATGCGTCTTTCCCTTTGTTTATCCATACCGTAGCATCATGGATACTTTCTGCTGCTATACAGGTACAGACAAAAAAAAAGCATATACAGAAGACTGTGATTACCTGAACCATACAGTGACATCGGATCATAGGATGTTCCATCTCATCTATCTCAAAGATTCCAATCAGGATGTGATTGATTCAATAAAGTAGTTTCCCTTTCAAAACAAATAACAATAGGTATGTTAAATCATGAAAAATTGTCAGATGAGCACTATTTCCATTGGAGACTCAGGTCTGCATAGTTTATTACCAGTAAGGTAAATGTTGTTTTAGGTATCATGGAAATAGTGAAGATCCCCCGCATGGAAAAAGAAGAGTATGATGCATTAATTCATAGCCGGTTCATGGCCCGAATCGCTTTTTCAGGGGAAAAATATCCTTATATTGCACCATTTTTATATGTATTTGATGGGAAACACATCTATTTCCTATCCACTAAGTATGGTAAAAAGATTGAATATTTCAGAAAATCTCCCTATGTCTCTGTAGAGATTGACAAATATACCAAAGATCTCTCCTGTTACATGTTTGTAACCCTTCAGGGTTATCTTGAAGAAGTGAATGATTCAATTGAAAAGAAACTTATCAGGGAGCGGTTTGTAAGACTCATACAGGAACAAAACCTTTCAAATAATATACTTGCTGCACTTGGTCATTCACCACAGGATCCACCTGAATCAATCTGCACTGAAGAGCGCTCACTTGTCTGGAGACTCAGTGGCGTTCGAAACCTCATCGCCCTTAAAAACATCTGATTTCCTTAAAAACTCCTGCAACTTTTCTACAGATGTGACTGGAGGGTAGCACTGGTTTCTTGCGCAGATGAGGACTTTTGGAATACTGTCCAAAACATCTGAACCGAGGATATTTTTAATAATTGATGATTTATTTCCTCTAACTGGGATTCTTATGAACCCCGGACAAAAACAGGACCATAGTTCTGACCACATCTTTGAGTATTCAGGATTTTTTGGATCTCCCATGAGTACCGCTCTTCCCCTATGTTTGTTTTCACAAAGTCCCATGAGAAATGAAGGAGAAGAATATGCTACCCACTCTTCAGACTTAGCATAATATCGCTCAATATCCTGGGATTTTTTTATATATTCCTCATCTCCCGTGATTTCTCCAAGAGATCGGAGGAGAAGGTACGCTATCCCATTCACGCTGGGGACCGGACCGTCAGTATGATCTTTCAGCCGCACGGGCAGATCAACCAGGCTTTCTGTCTGAAAATACCCGCCATTCTGATGATCGTAAAACCTCAGTGAAGCTTCCTTTTCCAAATCCTGTGACCGGATAAACCATTTCTCATCTCCGGTAACCTGATACAGTACCATACAAGACCATGACAAGGAGAGATAATCACTGCTTGTCCCAGCAATTCCTACATCCCCATCATGCCAGCGATGAAGAACCGTGCCATCAGAACGGACCATGGTAGAAAACAAAAAATCAGCAGTTTTGATAGCCTGCATGATGTACCGGTCAATTTGAAAGACTGATCCGGCATATGCCAGTGCCCAGACGGCCATACTATTCCAATCGGTAAGAATTTTATCATCCGTTGCTGGTTTCTCGCGGTTTGCCCGGGCAGTTCGAAGGGTGTGAATAATTTTTTGATAGTACTCCTGGGGATCAGAAATACCCAAACTTTTTAATTTTTCAATAGGATTCTCCTGCGGATAGAGCACATTGTCTCCAGGTTTCATTCCATGCACACCAGATACATTACCATTTTTAGAGAGGTGAAATAGCTGGCATACTATTTCTGCATCTGATCCACACAAATGGGATATTTCATCATAGGTCCAGAGATAATATGCCCCCTCCCCACCAGGGCTGTCCGCATCTTCAGAAGAATAAAACCCACCCTCTTTTTCCTGCAATGAATGCATCATATATTCAAGGGCAGATATTGCAATGTGTTTATAACTAAGAGAACCTGTTACCTGCCATGCTTCAGTGTACACAAGAACGGCCATCGCCTGATCATAGAGCATTTTTTCAAAATGAGGAAGTTTCCATGCATTATCTGTTGCATACCGGTGAAAACCACCATCCAGATGATCCCGGATCCCGCCATATGCAATCTGATCAAGGGTTTTTACAACCATTGAGAGTATATTTGATTCATTCTGGTACCAGGAATACCGAAACAGAAACATAAGGGTAGAGACTGAAGGAAACTTAGGGGCACGTGAAAAACCTCCATGAACCGGATCATACCGATTGATAAGGTTTTTTGCGGCATTTTCTACAATATCCTGTATGTTGCCGGGTTGATTTCTCTCATTGTGTTTAAGAATTGCTGTAATAATCTGGTCAGCGATTGCATGAACTTCTCCTTTTCTTGTCTTCCAGACATCCGCAAGATAAGGAAGAATGTCAAGCATCCCAGGCATTCCCGGACTACTGTCTCGAGGGATATAGGTAGCTGCATAAAAGGGACGTTTATCAGGAGTTAAAAAGAGACTGAGCGGCCAGCCACCAGAACCAGTCATGGCCTGACAGACATTCATATAAATGGCATCAATGTCCGGGTGTTCTTCTCTATCTACTTTGATTGAGATAAAATGAGCATTTAGAAGATGTGCAACAGATTCATCCTCAAAACATGTATGTTCCATCACATGACACCAATGACATGCTGCATATCCAATTGAGAGAAAAACAGGTTTATCCTGCTCCCGAGCGATTTTAAATGCTTCTTCTCCCCAGGGATACCAGTCCACCGGATTATATGCATGCTGGCGAAGATACAAGCTGTGTTCATGTACCAGCCGGTTCGGGAGTGACATGATGAAAGATGTCTTTTTTCACTACATATATCTTGAGTCAAGGTATCGCCACAATTATATAATGACACCGACAATCTCTTTCCACCGATGGACAATACCCACTATTACATCTCCCGGATAACAGAGCATTTACGAGAGAATCGAGGTGGTTTAACAATATCAGAGATATCTGCCGGTTTGTCCATGTCACGAAACACCATCAGCAAGTATATTGAGATGATGTTTCTCTCTGGTATAGTTGATGTCCGATCTGTAGGAAAAGCAAAAATATTCTCCCTTTCTAAAAGAATCCCCATAACAACTCTTCTAAACTACATCTCTTCTGCTGTTATCCAGACCGATGACTCCTATGTAATCAGGAATGCAAACCTGAGTGCTGCAGATTTCCTGGAGATGGAACTCAACCAGCTGGCCGGGAGAAATGTTCTTGATCTACTCACGATCCAGGGATTAAAACAGGATATCAGGACGTGGATAATTTCTTCTGATCGACCGATGGTGTTTGCATCTGATGTGGAATTAATCAGATCAGAACGAAAAAGACTCATCTGGCTTACTGTTGCTGATGTCGTCATGTACGATGGAACAAAAGGCCATTTTCTTGTTATCGAAGATGTAAATGATTGGAAAGAGGCTGAAGAGAGTAAAAACAGATATTATAAACTGTTTCACGCACTTGCAGATGAGACTGATGAGCGTATCTTTGTCATGACACCAGAACTGATGTTTACCTATGTCAATCCCCGGTACGGAGTTGCTCATCATCGGGATCCACAGAGCATGATAGGCGAGAACAGACTCAATTTCTGTGACACACATGCAAGACATCTTATATCAGATGCCGCTGGGTATGTTCACACAAAAGGGGAACCATACAGGATAATCTTCCCGTTACAAGAGAGGGATACAGTCAGATGGTTTGATGAGCGGTTATTTCCAATATCAGACAATAGCGGAGAGATAAGAGAAATTATTGGATTTTCACGGGACATAACCGGTTTCCAGGAGGGAGGATCCGCTCCTGTCCTGCTGGCATCACTTATGGATATGCTTCATGAAGCGGTAATTACGACAACACCTGCCGGGAAAGTTCTATCCTGGAATCGTGGTGCTGAATTGATGACCGGGTACCCACGGGATGAACTCATTGGTAGTACTGCCCTTTCCATTATCACCCCTGAACTGAATGCCGGTCGGGATCTTGTCCAGGAAACCTGTACTGGTGATGAAATCCGGGATCTGAAAGCAATTATCCGGGCCCGGGGAGGAAGAAAAAAAAGAGTGTTTATTTCAACCTCCCGGGTATCTATTCAGGGAGGGATTGTGAGTGGAGTATGCATCGTTATCAGGGAACATTAATCCTGCCTGCATATGGTGGGTGTATGACTATCCGGAGTTGTACAGGCAGAACAAACCGAATCTCCTCCACGAATAAGAACGCAGATTTTGCAAATTCTTTCTCTAGGATCACTAATCTGACCCGAAACGAGATCTGCAGCAAGTGAAGCGATAGCCGATGTAACTTCATCAGAAAAAACAATACGATACCCACGTTTTCCTGATAAATACTGAGAAACTGCTGATGGTGCCATATTCAGAATCGATGCTACCATTTTCTGGGAAAGCCCTATCCGTACCATCTCAACCGCAATAGCAGCCCGGATTGCAGGCAGTGAGTCCCACACAATTGTTTCGCACGGAAGTTTTTCCATGTCTTACTCCAGTGATTACATATTTCACGCCGTGAATTATCAATATACGTATGACACTGATTCATTTACACCCCCTTTCAGAGGAAACAAAATCAGAATGATTGAGAAGTCAATAATTCTTTTATAGAGTGTTCTTCAGAATATTGCATCATTAGATATATTGCCCTTTACTCCAACTCATTCATATGTCACTTTCCAGGGTTTTGATAACAGTCATCCTGATATTGATTGTTTATTGCAATTCAGTGCCTGCAGAACAGAATGTGAATAATGCGGTACCTATAGGGTTTGATGGACCGCTCATTCCCGAAGGTGAAGATCCGGATTATCCAACCATCTATCCTACCGATTTTCCAACAGAATTACCAACCATCACGATTGAACCAACGATAGGAGACCAATATGGGTGGATATCAATAAACACCATTCCATCCGGAGCATGGGTCACCTTTGACGGTGATGCACAAGGACAAAGCCCGGTTATGGTTCAGGTACTATCAACTGCCTCGCCATTTCACCAGATTTACATCTCTATGGATGGGTACCAGGATTGGAGTACATCTCTTTCTGAAAATCCTGCACCCGGTCAGACTATTCCGATTAATGCCCACCTTGTCAGAATGGAGCCGACAGTGACTCCTACTTTTACTCCCACCGTTACTCCTACCGAGTCACCAACACCATCTCCTACCCCTACCATCATCGGGCCGGATTATGGATGGGTATACATCGAATCAAACCCAACAGCAGCAGAAGTTACCTTTGATGGAGTATACCAGGGATCAGCACCAGCTTTAGTAAAAGTATACTCAACCGGAACACCATCTCATCAGATTCTTATCAGAATGAGCGGATATTACGACTGGACCTCCGCCCTTTCTCAAAATCCCGGACCAGATCAAACAATTCCGATAACTGCGACTCTTGTTCCAATGGCGCAATATGGCAGTATCCGGGTGCAATCAAATCCTACCAGGAGTGTAGCAATCCTTGATGGCGGTAACCAGGATCTCACTCCATGTACCTTTGATAATCTGTTGCCAGGAAGTCATACAATCAAGGTTACCAAAGATGGATACCAGCCATATACAACGCAGGTAAGAGTCAATACCGGAACAGAGGCACAGGTAAGTGCTTCATTATCCCCAGTAAACAGATTTGGAACATTATACGTTACAAGTACACCTTCAGGAGCTGACATCCTCCTTGATGGTGTGTATTATGGACAGACACCATATACATTATCAGCTTCTGCCGGAGCACACACCCTGGTTCTCAAATATGCCGGTTATAATACCTTTAGCTCCGGGGTCACCCTCTATGCCGGTCAACAAAACCAGATAACCGCTCAGCTTGAGCCACATGGGCCATCATATGGATCTGTCCAGGTAGCGAGCACTCCGGGGTCTTCTGAGGTGTTCCTGAACAATGATTACAAAGGAAAAACACCATCTACCGGATACCTGGATATTCCGGGTTTAAATCCGGGGATATATACCATTCGGATATCACATCCACAAAATCAGGACTATCAGGGAACCGTATCTGTGAATGGAGGACAAACCAGTACGGTTCAGGTCGCCCTTCAGTCATCCCCAAACCCGGCCACAAAGAACGGAACCCTTGTAGTAAACTCAAATCCATCAGGAGCCTATGTATTCCTGGATAATCTGTTTAAAGGTATTACACCCCTGACTCTTCCATCAGTCCAGCCAGGTCAACATACTCTGATAGTTCGGATGAATGACTATTCTGACGCAACCCGGCCGGTAACCATAACCGGAGGAAATACAACCGATATGATAATTGAAATGGTGCCAATTGCGCAACCCACAAAAGAACCGACACAAACACCCCTTCCAACACAAACACGGGCACCTGTACCACTTCTCGCCATTATCGGGGGATTATGTGCAGCAGGGTTCCTGTTCCACCGCCGAAATAATTAGGTGAGAAAAACTATCTCTTTTTTTCACGAACATGATGAGCATGGATAGGGTGGCTTGTCTGGGAGCTGGTATTCTTATTATACTGATTCTGATGGTGACAACATCTGCAGATGACAGAGTGACGAATTCTCTCCCTCAAGCCAACACTTCACCGGTAATTTTTACCTTTACTGCTGCAAGCCCGGTAACATCTGAAGAAACGAATATTACGGTCAATTCAACTGACCGGTACAAGAAAAATTCATCAGTTGAGGCTTATTACAATAATATCAGCCAAGAGACAGATACCAGCCTGCCCCGTCTGATAATTCTTGGAATTCCTATGGAGTGTCATTTCTGCTGATGAGATTCTGGAAAATCTGGTTTTACTCAATAATTGAAAAATCCTGATCCCCTGCCACTATATCATACACGACATGGAAACGGTCAGGTGAATAGGATCTCACAAACTTATAATCAATTTTTTGGGTAGGAAAGGATTTGAGCATATCAAGGTACTCATCCTCCCTGCTGACCAGAGCATACAGGTGAATCATTCCTCCTGGTCGTATTAGTTTAAACGCTGCATCAAGAAATGCAACTGCGTGGAGTGGAAGATTCATGATGATCCGATCCGCCAGTCCTGGAATCATATCTGGAAGATGAACGGCATCAGCGAGAATTGGGACGATGTTAGTTACACGATTACGGGAGCAATTTTTGACCATAAGAATGACCGCTTCGGGATTCATATCACCAGCGTATATAACGGATGCTTTTTTTGCGAGGGTAATAGCAAACGGACCTACTCCTGCAAACATATCGATTACCCGTTCTCCCGGATGCATCAGATGTAGAATGCGCTGCCTTTCTCCGGAAAGTCGGGCAGAAAAGTATGCAAGAGAGAGATCAATTGAGAAGCGATGGCCATATTCAGTATAATCTGTTGCGGTCGTGTCCATCCCTGCCAATAATTTGTATTTTTTTGTTCTGAACGGTCCATTAACTGCACTTTCGGCATAGAGAACCGTGTGATATGTTGCTTTTGATGCAAGGATTTCTCCAGCACCGGTAGGATCATCATCCTGCATGATGGCAATTCCTCCAACCTGTTCAAACCGGGGGAGCTCTTTCTGAATTGGAATAGGGGTAAGTTCCTCACATATTGCCCCATCGATGTTCTGGATTACCGGGATAAGGAGAAAATCACCCTCAGATCTGATTTTATAGAGCCGGTCAAGCAGACCTTTCTCGATAAGGTTTTTTCTTACCTGCTCACCTTCTGACCGGTGTACTTTCAGACACCAGCGTTTCGTCTGCATCCCTCATGTGTTATGGCCGGGCCGGTATAACAGATATGTATGGATGAGTACCTCCGCAGATTGCGTGATGGATCACTGAAATTATATGCACTTGAAAAGGAATTGCCACCAGATAAGGCCGTTGCAATTCGTCGCCGGTTTATCGAGGAAGAGACCAATACAAAGCTCGAGCACATTGGTGACCTCTCAATCAGTCTTGATGCAGTTGTAAAGAAAAACTGCGAGAATATGATCGGGACTATCCAGGTTCCTGTTGGAGTTGCTGGCCCGATCACGATTCACGGAGAATATACAGAAGGATCCTATTACCTCCCGCTGGCAACAACGGAAGGGGCCCTTATTGCATCAGTAAACCGGGGATGCAGCCTCATATCAGCAGCCGGAGGAACTGAGGTCAGAATTTTAAAAGATGGTATGACTCGTGCCCCTGTCTTTGCAGCAGACAGCATAATCCATGCAAAAACAATATGCGACTGGGTCATGAACCACCAGGATGAGATCAGAGCAGAAGCAGAAGCAACCACCAGGTTTGGAAAACTGACCTCCATTGATGTAACAACGGGTGGGACATCAGTATTTGTCAGGATGGCATTCTTTACCGGCGATGCTATGGGGATGAATATGGTTACCATTGCATCAGCAAAAGCAGCGGATCTTATCAGTCAGAAGACCGGAGCACGACTGATCGCACTCTCAGGAAACTGGTGCACGGATAAAAAACCTGCATCAATAAACGCTGTGATGGGAAGAGGAAAGACAGTATCAGCCGGAATACTGCTGACAAATGAGTTGATAGAACGCGTTCTGAAAACAACCGCTTCATCCCTTCTTGAAGTCAATGCACGAAAAAATCTGGTAGGCTCTGCACGGGCTGGCTCTCTGGGATTCAATGCTCATGCAGCGAATATCATTGCTGCTATGTTTATTGCGTGTGGGCAGGATCCTGCTCATGTTGTTGAGGGGTCACTATGTATCACAACAGTTGATTCAGCACCAGATGGTGTATACGTTTCAGTTACTCTTCCCGCTCTCCCGGTTGGGACAGTAGGGGGTGGAACCGGCATAGATACACAGGCAGAGAGCCTCAGGATGCTTGATGTTTTAGGAAGTGGAACTCCACCAGGATCCAATGCTAAAAAACTGGCAGAGATCATAGCATCCGGGGTACTTGCCGGAGAACTGTCATTACTTGGTGCTTTAGCGGCACAGCACCTTGCCCGGGCCCATAGCACCCTTGGAAGATAATACACATGTGTCTTCTCAGCAACTCTTTCTTTTCATATGGTACATCCCTATGGTATGAAATCAGATGGGTGTAACAAGCCTGCAATATACAGGATAATTCTGTATGGCATTTTCCTTATGGGGCTGGTGCTTAGTATGATCCCAATGGTGTGTGCAGATTTTCCTGAGACACATTACTGGAATCCGTATGAGGGTTGGGATATTGAACTATCATCTGTTGCTGGAATAGGACTTTTTCCAACAGTCGAAGTAGACTGGACACCAGAACCAACAAGTGAAGTGCCGAAGAAAGTCTCAAGTGATTCCTGGGTAAAACTCGCATATTACCCACATGGATCCGAAGCTGGACAACCTGCAATTCTCGCCGGATATGTTGGTGGCAGAAACTATAATGCCGATGTGACTATTACGGGAAAACTGAAAGTAGATGATCCATTCCACGATATTGTGACAATTAAAGCACAAGAGAACGGAGTCTTTGTATGGGCAGTTCCGGATGATCTGAACACAGTTCCATATTTCCAGGCTGTGGCTACAGTAAGTGGAACAACAGCAAAGTCAGAGATCGTTCAGACCACCGGGTTGAGCGGATATGTTCCGGCAGAGTCATCAGTACCGGCATCACAGACCACTCCAGTTTCAAAACCGACAACACAGCCCCAGGATTCATCACTTCCGGTCATCACCAGCCTGACCATTTCTGCAGATAACCTGCGTCCCACTGTTGGAACGAGTGTCCAGGTATCAGGAAGACTTGTAGATTCATCAGGAAAAGGAGTGCCACGAGCATCGATTACCATCGAAGTACCAGATTATGGCACTGATTTCCTCCCGCTCCTTGATACGACAACAGATGGTGACGGGCGTTTCTCAGGAACCATTAGCACATGGGAAGGCGGAGTTGTTCCGGTGCGGGCAGTGTTTGACGGCGATGAGAAGTACATGGCATCCACCAGTAATACTCTGACATTTTCAGCGACAGACTCAAAAACAGGTAGCACCGTGATGGGGCTATAATCCTTTTTTCATTCTTTCATAAACCAGACATCAGGGAAGGGAATTCTCTGGTCCATAAGCAGATACACAATCTGCGGAACAAAAACAAGAATTATTACCAGCATCCGGATAGGAGTAGATTCAATCTTACGGAAGGAATAGATAGTAATTCCAAGCAGAATCAACGTTGCGATAATCCATGGGATAGTTAATGAAGCAGGAGCACCAGTCCGAATCGAATCAACGATGTAATTGACCAATGAAGTACAGGCTATTGTCCCACAAACTAATGAGATGCCTGCAAAAATGAGATCTACAAGAATTATTGCCCGGCCTTGTGATATCACGATGAAAGATACAAACTCTATGAATATAAAATGTATGCAAGGATAATCAGTTTATCCCATAATGTTTGAACTCATACTTGTAATCTTTGCCTCCACTTCTGCCTTTCGTTCTCCTCTGGACAATAACGAGTAATTATCAGGTGTCATCTGAAGAGCCAGTTGAGTTTTTACAGACGTCGACTGTTTTTTTTCTATTGTACCTACCTCAATATTCTCATGGATAAAACGATATTCCGGAAGGTCTGTTGGTGTACTTACAAGGACCATAACGGCAACGTCATATGCATTATTAGACCCGGTATTTGTAATATCAAGAATCACATCATATGTCAGGGTTAAGGTATCAGGAGATGCATTTACCTGCGTAATTGTAGGAACAATGTTTATCTCCGGGGTTGTGTAACTGGCACAACCAGCACAGAGGAGAAAGCCAACAATCAGAACAGATATACATATAACACTGGTAACCGGCTTCATGATTCTCTCCCAAGTTCCGTAATTTTGACTTCAATTTCGGTCAAACGATCCTCACACTGCCTGACAAGGATAGTTCCCTGTTCATACAGAGTGATCATTTCATCAAGACTGGTATTGTTATCCTCAATTTTTTTTACTATCTCTTTTAGTTCACTAATAAGTTCTTCATACTTTTTTGTCATGATTCACCTGCATAATGCTTGCATCCGCTGTTCCATCAACAAATCGCATTCGGACTAAGTCACCAGGAGAGAGATCGGAACATGAACGGACCACCTTTTCACCAGCCTGGACCAGACAGAATCCTTGCCTGAATAGTGCTTCAGGTCCCCGTGCTGAAAGAAGAGCAGACAATAATTCTAATTCTGCTTTTTCTTTTTGAGTCCTTACAGTCACTCCAGATGAGAGTCGTTCAGATAGCTCAGCCAGAAATGCCCGTCGCTCTGGAAGTTCACGTTTTAGAAATGTGGCTGGGTGCTTGCCATCAAGTCTGCCCCGAAGTTCAACAAGATGTGTGTATGCATGACTTTTCGATACAAGTGCCCCACGAATCAGTCTATCGGTTATTTCCACAAGGGATTCGCGTTTTAATCCGATTTCTCTGAAAAGACGGGCTGATGAGATACGATCCCTGACACTATTTATATCATCCTGCGCCGATTCGTATCGATTCAGGATTTGCAAAAACATCCTTTTCTTCAGATGGTGAAGGTTTTCAAGTTCCCCTTGCCTATCCGGTACACATTGTTCTGCTGCATGAGACGGAGTTGATGCGCTTACATCAGCAGCAAGATCAGCAAGAGTAATGTCTACTTCATGCCCAATGGCTGCAATAACCGGAACAGGACAGGAGACTATCGCTTCAACAACACAGGGATGATTAAAAGGAAAGAGATCCTCATAACTCCCGCCACCACGACCAACTATCAGAACATCTACCATATTCTGAACCCTTTTTATGGCTTGTGCAATGTCTTCATGGGCAGAGCACCCTTGGACCATCGCAGGAGAGAGAATTATTTCTGCAGAAAACCTTCCTGATATAACGTTCCTGATGTCATGGATTACCGCGCCGGTTGATGATGTCACGACACCAATTCTAACTGGATATTTTGGAGGTTGTCTTTTCCGTTCCTGACTAAACCACCCTTTCCCTGCCATTTCCCTACGCCATTGCTCAATTAATAACGCTCGTTCTCCAGCCCCGGAAGGTCTCATCTGAGATATTTGAAAAGAGTATCTGCCACCAGGTTCATAATGCGTAACTGAGCCATACGCAGAAACTTCCATACCGTCTTTTGGAGTAAAATCGAGATATCGTGCCGCATTTTTCCAAATAGCACAGGATATTACAGATTCCTTTCCAGATACCTGTTCAAAGAGAGAAAAATACAAATGACCAGAACTGTGTTTTTTAAAATTGGTAATCTCTCCAGATATCCAGATATCCTGAAGATCTTTGTGATCCAGGAGTCTGGTGATAATTTTTGACACTTCAGAGACCCGGAGTGATCGTGGTCCGCTGGCTTTGTTCCATTGGTCAAGTGTTACCTGATCCATGATCGCCTGATCGATTATCTTCATCCGGATAGATAATCTCTGGTAATGGACATTTCGTTCTCAAGTATGTTCTTCCATGACGCGTCAATGGAAGATATTTTTCAGGCACCCGGACTCAGTGGATCTGACACCCTTGAATTCTGGTTAGAAACTCCGGATTTCTGGTTGAATGGGTTAAACATTGAGAGCCTAAAAAAGTGGATTGCCATGTATCCTACAAAGATCCCGCTATCAGTTCATGCACCGGTTCTTGACCTGAATCCATGCTCAATAAACCCTGACGTCCGAGAAGTTTCTATTCAATGGATTATCCGGTCAATTTATCTTGCAGAACAAATAGGAGCATCTATCTGCACGATTCATCCAGGAAGGAGAACTGCAAAACGACCTCCCAGTATTACTGATTATCAAAGACTAGGGCATATGCTTGATTGTGTTGAAGAAATTGTTGACGATCTGTCAGTTAAAGTTGCCATAGAAAATATGGAACCAGCGGTAAATGCACTTTTGACTGCTCCGGATGAAATCATGAAGCTCCTGGACGAACGATCCTGGCTCTGTTTTACATTTGATTTTGCCCATGCTATGGACAGCGGACCTGATATTGTTAGATCATTTGTAGAGATTGGAGAACCTGAATTGGTAAATATTCACCTTTCCGGAGGAAAAAATGGAAAATTACACGGACCTGTATCAGGAGATACGAAAGTCAGCACATTTTTGTCTAAAATTAAAGAAAATGGGTACAAAGGCCAGATAACTCTTGAAATTAATGACCTGGTTTTACCAAGAGAATTATCATATTCAGAAAAAATTACATTTATGGCTCAGGAGATTGTATGGCTGAAAAAATCTTTGAGATAATATCCCTCTCATAAGACACGCACCCATCAAAATCTGGATGAAATGCAATTTTATTGAAAATAGCCCTATATTCAGAATTTATATTGTGGATGGGCAGACGAGAGAGGACTCAAGTATCTCACTTATAGCGAGGATTTTTCCAACATTGTTTTAGAGGTATCTTTTTCTTTTTGTTAACAATATCATGTAAGAACAGTAAGACAGAGGTTCATGAATGCCATGGCACCTGTGGAAAATCAATTAGTCTATGCCGTATTCCGGCGTGATTGGTGAATGATAGAATACTACTTATACTTAATTATTTTCTTGTTTTGCCTCATTCTGTCCGGATTTTTTTCCGGCTCAGAAGTTGCATTATTCTCAATAACCAGGGCAAAGGTCAGAACCCTTGTCAATGAAAAAGAACAAGGATCAGAAGCCCTAGCAACCCTGAAAAAAAGTCCGGATCGATTTCTGATCACCATTCTTATCGGCAATAACATTGTAAATATTCTTGCGGCATCTGTTGCAACAGCTGTATCAATTGGATTTTTTGGTGAAACAGGGCTTGCCGTATCAGTAGCTACAATTGTCGTTGTGATATTACTGCTTATCTTTGGAGAGATATGGCCGAAAATGTATGCGACAAGAAATGCTACAAAGCTGGCTTTACGTCTCTCTCCATTTATTCTTCTTCTTTCACGATTCTTCTCACCGGTGATTTACATATTTAATGCTCTGGCCGGAAAGATGACCGGGGCAGGAGCTTTTGCTCATCATATGATCACTGAAGAAGAGATCAAGGAATGGATTGATGTTGGACAGGAAGAAGGAACAATAGAAAAAGACGAGCAGGAGATGTTGCACTCGGTTTTTGAATTTGCTGACACCCGTGTGCGCGAAGTTATGACACCCAGGATTGATGTTGTCATGATTGAGGATACTGCAAGTTCAGATGAGGCATTGGACATCTTCAAAACAACCGGTTTCTCCCGCTTGCCGGTTTGGCATGAAAATATCGATACAATCCGGGGAGTGCTCAATGTCAAGGATGCAATTTTTTCAATGCTTGAAAAACAGGAAGGACGATCTATTGTCGAGTTGCTATCTGAACCCCTTTTTGTCCCGGAGACAAAGAATATTGATGACCTGTTGCGGGAATTACGTGTCAAAAAAACCCATATGGCCATCGTTTTAGATGAGTATGGGAGCTTTGTTGGAATTATTACGGTTGAGGACATACTTGAAGAACTGGTCGGAGACATTCTTGACGAATTTGATACCGAAGAACATGAACTAGTCAGAGTTGCAGATGATGTGTATTCGGTCGATGCCAGGATGTGGGTTGAGGATCTCAATAAGGAACTCAACCTTTTCCTGCCGATGAGTGAAACCTATGAAACGATAGCAGGACTATTTATCGAACGGCTGGGAAATATTCCCCGGATTGGCGATGTATGCGAATTACCTGAAGAAGGAGTCCGACTGGTGGTAATACAGATGACCGGAAAAAGAATCAATCGTTTAAAATTAATCCGTATTCCACCTCTTCTCACAAATGAAGAACAGGAGAAAGAGGGATGAAGCAGGGAACCTTCGTTGTCCTGGCATCAGGAAGAGGATCAAATTTTCAGGCTATCATTGACCGGGTGAAGGAAGGATTCATACATGCACGATGTGTCTGTCTCATCACCGATAATCCGGATGCGTACGCAATCACACGAGCAAATAAAGCAGGAATTCCACATGAAGTCGTCTCTTATAAATCATTTTCAGATAAAATCCGATATGAAGAGGCTTTGATGGAAGTAATTGCGCGGTATAATCCGGATCTCATTATCCTGGCCGGTTATATGCGTCTGTTAGGCGACAGGATTGTTGATACATACCACGGAAAGATGATAAATATCCATCCTTCTCTCCTTCCTGCTTTTGCGGGACTTCATGCACAACAGCAGGCACTTGATTATGGAACAAAAGTAGCCGGATGCACGGTCCATTTTGTAACTAGGGATATGGACGCAGGACCGGTAATTATCCAGCGAACAGTCCCGGTCCTGGATGATGATGATGAAGAGAGTCTTTCTTCCCGAATCCTGATTGAAGAGCACCAGGCGTACCCAGATGCAGTCAGGCTCTTTTTCGAGCACAGATTGCGAATTGAAGGGCGCAGAGTCAGAATATTGCCTTAAAAAATATGAGCCGAAGATATCCGCGTTCTGATAGAAAGCATATAGCTATGGAACGGATCTTGATCTTGTTTTCCCAGGCTGAATCTTTCTTTCAATGGGATCCGGAATATAGTCATCACTGTGTCAGACAAGCCCGTCTGATTGCCATGAAGGAACGGATACGGATTCCTCCTGAACTAAGGAGAAGATATTGCAGAAAGTGCAATTCATATCTGGTTCCCGGGAGGACTGGAACAGTTCGAATATATCGGGGGCGGGTCATTATAACCTGCCTCTCCTGTGGATGGCACCGCAGATTTCCAATAAGCAGGAGCAAAAATATCAATGGAAAAGAAAAAGCAAGCGAATCCCGCATTTCATGATCTGAAACCGACTATATGGGTCGGAAAACAGGGAATAACCGACACAATAATTGATGAGATCAAGGGACAAGTAAAAGTCAGAAAAGTAATCAAGGTAAAGTGGCTTGCATCAGTTGATGTCGATCCAATATCTGTTGCGACAGAAAGCAAAGCAAAACTCCTTCAGGTCCGTGGAAGAACCATGGTCCTTGGAGATCCTCAGATGTTCCGATAATCGGAACCTCGAAATATATATGAATACTACACGCGTATAAGTAGAGACTACTATCCGTATTGAGAGTGTGGACTATCGATGACTACTGTATATGATGTTCCGGCTGACAAGCTCATCGCAAAAGCGGCAACGGAACTGAAGGAAAAAGCCGAAATAACCGCGCCTGAATGGGCACCATTTGTAAAGACCGGAACACACCGTGAGATGCCTCCGGAAGATCCGGAATGGTGGTACACCAGAGCAGCAGCTGTTCTCAGGCGTGTATATGTTGATGGACCGGTCGGTGTTGAGAGAATGCGCTCGGTTTATGGCGGTAAGAAAAACCGTGGATCAAAACCGGGCAAGTCTGTAAAAGGAAGTGGCTCTATCCTGCGTAAATCACTTCAGCAGCTTGAAGCAGCTGGATTTGTTGCAAAACAGAAGAACGGTAGAGTCATTACTCCAGCAGGAACTTCATTCCTGGATGGAATAGCCTATACAGTCAGTAAAGAAAACCAGTGATTGGTGTTGGTGAAAAAGATGGGAGAAGACGAGCTGGCAGAAATCCGTCGAAGAAAAATGGCAGAAATGCAGCAACAGGCTGCAGTACAACAGCAGGAGATTGACCGTCAACAGCAGTATGATGCGCAGATGCAGATGGCACTCATGCAGATTCTTGAGCCGGAAGCCAGGGAGCGACTCAATACCATCAAACTCACCAAGCCTGATTTTGCACGGGCAGTTGAGCAACAACTGGTAATGCTCGCACAAAGCGGCAGAATCAAGGCAAAAATAACAGATGAACAATTGAAGGTCATCCTCCAGCAGGTGACCCCGGCAAAACGGGAATTCAATATCAGGCGGAAGGGATGAAGGCCGGCGTCCTCTTTTCAGGTGGAAAGGACAGCTCTATTGCTGCCATTCTCCTCTCCACCTGGTATGAGGTCGAACTGAATACCTTTCTCTTAAGCCAGAATGCCAGTATCACAAACGTAAAGGAGGCTGCTGCGTCACTTGGGTTTCCTCATCATGTGCATACATTTGGAGAAGATTTCCTGCATGAAATTGTTGACCTCATTGTACAGGAAGGTTTTCCAAATAATGGAATCCAGAAGGTTCATCGTGAAGCAATCCGGGAACTTTGTGGGTTATATGATGTGGTAGCTGATGGGACGCGGTTTGGTGATCGGGTACCCCTGCTTTCCGATGATGAAATTCGAAGTATTGGAGATCGATATGGATGTTCCTATATCAGGCCTCTTATCGGATTTCCAAAACGTGAGGTAGAGAGACTTGTTTCCCGGTATCTCACGGTATCATATGGAGAAACAGGAGAGATCAAAAACGGGGATTATGAAACCGGGATCCGTGAAGAACTCATAAAAAGAGGTCTTTCTCCCGCTCAATACTTCCCACCTGCCCATCAGCAATCCCTCATTACCGGCAGAAAGAACAATTCATAGGTGTATCATGAGCAAACTGACAAAGTGCCGAAAGATTCGGTTATCTAAAAAGACCACTCAGAACCGCAGAGTTCCCCAGTGGGTTATGGTAAAGACAGCCAGAGCAGTAATGGCCCACCCACAGCGTCACAGCTGGCGGCGGAGCACCCTGAAGGTGTGATTATCCATGGTTGAGAAACTTCAGGAACAGATGTATGTAATACCCCTTGGGGGAGTAAAGAGAGTGCCACGATGGCGCCGGAGTGCAAAAGCTATGAAAGATATCCGTGCATTCTTGTGCCGCCACATGAAAAGTGACGATGTTCGCCTTGGTCAGGATATTAATGAAAAGATCTGGTCAAGGGGAACAGAAAAGCCACCTGCAAAGGTCCGCGTTCGGGCAATGAAGCTCGAAGATGGGCATGTTCAGGCTGAGCTGGCTGAGGAGTAGATGGATCGTTTTGTCTCGATAGCCGGAGATCCCCACATAGGCGTTTTCACCCGCGTATTTGACGATATCGCGGTTGTTCCACCAGATGCACCAGAGGAACTCATTCAGCAGTATCAGGAAGCTCTCAAGGTTGATGTTATCCGGACGACGATCCAGAAAAGTCCGATTATCGGATCTTTGCTGGCTGGTAACAATCATGGTCTGGTCATCACCGGTATGGCATCCGATGAAGAGATCGAGATCCTTTCAGAGTACCGAGATCTGATGCTACTTGAGGAGGGTATGAATGCTGCAGGAAATGTCATTCTTGCAAATGATTCTTTTGCAGCAGTTCACCCGGAAATGGAAGAAGAACTCATGGAAGCATTGAGTGAGTTTTTAAAAGTCCCGGTAATCCCCCTTACCCTTGGTGAGATAAAGACCGTAGGAATGGCAGCTGTCGCAACGAATGCGGGTGTTGTTGTCAGTCCCCGAAGCACTCCAGGTGAGATAAAAATACTGGAAGAAGTTTGTGACCTGCCTGTAGGTAAAGGAACTGTTACCATGGGGAATGCAATGGTCGGAACCGGTCTTGTTGCAAACCGCCACGGATACCTGGCCGGAGTCGGGACAAGCGGATATGAACTCGGCAGAATTGAAGATATTTTAGGTTTTGAGGAGGAATAAAGATGGAAGAGAAGAAATTTGAAGTAAAAGGAACCTATCAGGAGAAGCGTGACTTCTGGAAACCATACACAAAGGTTCTTTCTGCACCGAATGCCACCCAGGCAGAAGAGCGGATTTATGCAATAATCGGCAGCAAGCACCGCCTTGCCCGCCCATACATAAAAGTTGAATCTATCTCTGAAGTGAGTGGAGAGTGATACCAGTGGCCCCTGTTGACCCCCGGGAAGTTCAGTCTCTTCAGAATTACCTGAATCAATATACCCAGCAGGCCGAAGTATACTCCCGCCAGCTTGGAATTATGGAAGAAGGAATCCGTGAGGCAAATGCTTCAATAGAGACACTCAATGCCCTCGCTGAAGCAGGGGAATCACCGGTATTCATGCCAATTGGTGGCGGACTGAATATCAGGGCAAACATTGTCCAGCCAGATGAAGTTTTTGTCAGTATTGGTTCTGATATCATTGTTCAGAAAACGAACTCAGGTGCAATATCATACCTGCAGGATCGCATTAAGGAGATGGAAGCATCTGCCAAAAATCTAACCGAAGTCCTGCAAAAAATTGATGCACAAGTTAAAGATATCCAGAAACGTCTCGAACAATTATACAGGCAGGCGCAGGCTGAACAACAGGGTGCAGGTTCCCTCCAGTAAACTCCTGCTCTTTTGTATTGGCAGCAGGTGACGGAACATGTTCAAAGCACTCAAAGAAAAACTCTTTTCTGCCAGAAAAAAACTGGAAAAAACTATTGAAGAAACAGCACCGGAACCTTCGAATACTCCGGAGCCTGTATCAAAAGCACTTCCTCATTCAGAACCGGTGCCAGAAAAGAGTCCGGCTCTTGAACCTGAGAAAAAAACTCCGGCAGGATTTACTGAAAAGATCGTCTCCTTTGTCCGTGACAGGGAATTCATAATCTCTGAAAAAGACATCAGTGACATCCTTGACGAGCTTGAGATGGGATTGCTTGAAAGTGATGTTGCCTTTTCTGTTACTGAAGAAATCCTCTCGAGAATAAAGAAGGATCTATCTGGATCAAAACGGAAGATCGGAACTTCTGTTGATTCGATTGTTAAAAATGCCCTCGCTGATGCCCTATTGGGCGTGTTGGGAGAGGGAGTAGATATCTGTGCATTTATCCGGGAACATGAACGTCCCGTAAAGATTCTCTTCACCGGAGTAAATGGAACTGGTAAAACAACCTCTATTGCAAAGGTAACCCGATTTTTACAAAATAACGGGTTTTCAGTTGTTCTGGGCGCTGGTGATACCTTCCGTGCAGGAGCGATCGAACAGATAGATGTTCATGGAGAACGGCTTGGGGTGAAGGTAATCCAGCATCAGGAAGGATCTGATCCAACAGCCGTCCTGTTTGATACTGTTGAGTACGCCCGGGCACATAAGATCGATGTTGTTCTCGGAGACACAGCAGGGCGGTTTCATAACCGGGCAAACCTGATGAACCAGCTGGCAAAAATCCGAAGAGTCATCAAACCAGACCTCATTGTATATGTTGATGAAGCAGTCGCCGGAAATGATGCAGTCATCCGGGCTGAAGAATTTTCAAAATCGGTGGGAATGGATGCCATCATGCTCACAAAGGTAGATATGGATCCAAAAGGCGGAGCAGCGATTTCCATAGCCCATGCTGTTGGAAAGCCACTCCTTTTCATCGGTACCGGACAGGGATATGATGATGTTATGGCCTTTAATCCGCGCCTTGTCGTAGAAGACCTGCTTGGTGATACATAATGCTTGATAACCTGGGATCAAACCTAAAGGATGCCCTGCGTAAACTGGCCGGCAAAACTGTGATTGACCGGACTGCAGTAGAAGAACTGGTAAAAGATCTCCAACGCGCTCTTCTGCAGTCTGATGTCAATGTCAAGCAGGTCATGCAACTATCGCAGACCATCAAAAAACGGGCTCTTGATGAACAGCCTCCTAAAGGAGTTACTGCACGGGAACATGTTCTTCGTATAGTGTATGAGGAACTTGTTGCCCTTGTCGGTAAAAAAGTGGAAGTAACTCTGGGGAAACAGGTAATCCTGATGGCTGGTCTTCAGGGATCAGGTAAAACAACAACAACCGCCAAGCTAGCCAGGTTCTTCAAACGAAAAGGGATGCGGGTTGCCGTTATCTGTGCTGATACCTTCAGACCTGGTGCATATACCCAGGTCAAGACACTTTGTGACAAAGTCAATGTTCCCTGCTATGGTGATCCAAAAGAGCATGATGCCAGGAAGATTGTCAGAGAGGGACTTGCAAAGCTCAAAGAAGAAGTTATCATTGTAGATACTCAGGGGCGTCATGCCCTTGAAGATGAACTCATTACAGAGATCATTGATCTAAATGAAATTACAAAAGCAACACACCGATGGCTTGTATTAGATGCAGCTCTGGGTCAGCAGGCACGGGAGCAGGCACGTAGATTCCATGAAGCGGTAAACATTGATGGTGTCATCATCACCAAGATGGACGGTACAGCAAAAGGTGGTGGTGCCATGTCAGCAGTTGCTGAGACTGGCTCGGGTATCGTCTTCATTGGTCAGGGAGAAACCATCGAGGATCTTGAGTGGTTTGATCCAAATAGTTACATATCCCGGCTGCTTGGTATGGGTGATCTGAAAGCCCTCGCAGAACGTGTTCAGGAGTCTATTGACGAACAGGACATTGACGTCAATGCCATGCTCTCTGGAAAATTCACTCTTCGGGATATGTATCGCCAGCTTGAGGCAGTAAATAAAATGGGCCCATTAAAACAGGTTCTTTCCATGCTGCCACTTGGAGGAATGGATCTTCCGACAGAAGCACTTGATGTAACCGCTTCAAAGATGAGCAAATACCGGGTTATCATGGACTCAATGACATCTGTGGAACTTGATGATCCAACAGTTCTGAATGGTTCACGTATCCAACGGATTGCACAAGGGGCAGGTGCGAATCTTGAGGAAGTCCGTGAACTTATCAAATATTACAAGATGATGAAACGGACATTTAAAGGATTGAAAGGCGGAGAGAAGGGGATGCAGCGGTTGATGAAGAAGTTCGGGAAAATGGGCTGATGACATCGTTTACCGTCATTGGCCATACCGCAAGTACCGATGCATCATTCTCGTTAAATGACCTGCCTGGGGGAGGAGGGCGAATGGACCTCCTTTGTCGGGCAATCGCATCATCACTTTTTTTGTCCCACGGCATCCGGGAAGATAGCACCTGTGATATCATGCTTCTTGGTCCGCCACATCCAGGTAAAATTATCCGGTTTGATGGATCAGCACTCAGAAGCATGTCACCAGATGAGCGAAACATTGCCTCGTATATAAAAAAAGCGCTGGCGATTCCTACTGGAAAAACATTCCGGGAAGCAGGTCCGGGCCTTTTAATCAGGAAAGGAGTTCTGGCAGATCAGCTTACAGAGAAAAACTATGCTGTTCTTGATGAATCGGGAACAGATATCCGGAATATAGCCTCTGAAGATATGCCAGATGCATTCCTTCTCTCAGACAACCGGAACTTTTCAGAGGAGGAGATGATTTGCATCAGGGATCTTCCGAAATATTCTCTCGGACCGGCAATTGTCCATGCAGATCATGCAATTGTTCTTATCCTCAACGAAATCGACCGAAGGAGATCAGGATGGAACTGACTGAATTATACCAGAAAGTAACAGAATATGGAGATATTTGTGACCATTGTCTTGGTCGGATGGTAGCGAAGCGGTCCTTTGGCCTCTCAAATGATATGAGAGGAAAAGGGATTCGGATTTCAGCTGCCTTGTCCCTGAATCAGCCATACATGGAACAGAAGGAGCCCTGCTGGATTTGTGGGGATTTTTTTAAGACTACCGATTCATGGGCAGACCGTGTAATTGAAGCGTTATCAGGAATTGAAGGAAAAACCTTTGTAATCGGATCGAAGGTTCCTCCCCTTATGAGTGAATCTGAGGAGATGGTGTGGAGTGATCTCGGACTCTCTGATCCTGAACCGCTCAAATCAGAGATCAATCGCGAAGTAGGGAAGTGTGTTGCTACAAAATCCACCCTTGTAGGAGATACAAAAAATCCAGATCTAATTGCAGTCCTCAATATCAGCGAAGACACCATTGAAGTCCAAATCCGTCCTCTCTTTCTCTACGGAAGATATCTCAAATATGAGCGGGGAATTCCGCAGACACACTGGGCATGCAGATCATGTAAGGGCGCCGGGTGTGAGGCATGTTCCGGTACTGGAAAACAATACCAGGATTCTGTGGAAGAACTCATAGGAAAACCGCTTCTTCCGATATTTAAGGCTGAACGAGTTATCCTTCATGGTGCCGGAAGAGAAGATATTGATGCTGTGATGATAGGATCAGGTAGACCTTTTGTGCTTGAGATAGTCAATCCTCATATTAGGGATGCAAACCCGGAAGAACTCCAGAATGCTATAAATACCTACAATGAAGGCAGGGTAGGAGTTACTGATATCAGATGGAGTGCACGGTCTGAGGTGGAAACCTTAAAGAGCCACAAGGGGCATAAAAAATACAGGATTCTGGTCGATATAGACGGTTCCGTCCCGGAAACCGCCCTTCAATCAGCAGTACAGCAACTATCGGGGGCTATAATACGTCAGCGCACGCCAATACGTGTAGCCCACCGGAGGGCAGATAAAGTACGTGAACGGGGCGTTCTCGATATCAGATATACAGGAAAAGAGGGTAAAGACTTCGTACTTGAGGTCACCGGTGAATCCGGCCTGTATATTAAAGAGCTGATATCCGGTGACCAGGGACGGACTACGCCTAGTTTGACAGAGGTCCTGAAAACCCCTGCTCGCGTAGTACAACTCGATGTAATCCACGTGGAAGGGATAGATCAGGTGAAATCTCATGGCACTTCATAACGGACCAAGAAAAAAGACGCGGTATAAATTTAAGAAAGATCTCAGATCACGTGGTGTTCTCCCGGTAACCCTGGTTATCCAGAAGTTTGAGATTGGTCAAAAGGTTCATATTGTTTGTGAACCGAGCATTCAGAAAGGAATGCCTCACCGCAGATTCCATGGCAAGACCGGCTCAGTTGTCGGTCAGCGTGGTCGTGCCTGGCTTGTAGAGATCCGTGATGGTAACAAAAACAAAACGGTCATCTCCCGTCCACAGCACCTCCGTGCACAGCAGTACTAAACGAAAATAGAGGAAGATTGGCATGAAGATAAAAGGAATCCTGCAGGAAAAAGCAATTACTCTCCCCGAACTGAAAGAAGAGCTCCTGAATGTGGAAGCGGCACGTCTTGAAAAGGGCAAAGAGATGTCATATGAGCTTCGGCGGAGTATTGAACATGCCAATCAGATCTCAAAAACATCTGCAGAAAAGTCAGCAGAACTTGTGCAGGCACTGCTACAGCTTGATAAAGTAAAACCTGACGTGGCATACCGTATTGCAAGTGTTATGCCACGTACACGGGATGAAGTGCGGGCAGTATTTGGAAGAGATAAGTTTTCACACACCCCCGAAGAACTGGATGCTATCATTGATCTGGTGATTTCCCACTTCAGATAGGTAGATTCTCATGAAAGAGGAGAAAAAAGAGATCAATGCAGTAGTTTTGGATATCCTCCCGAAGGGATATCCAGATGATCCAAGGCCCATGTACCGAAGGGAACCAATAGTCCAGGCGGTGGGAGTTGAGCAGTTCAAACTACTTGAACTGATTCCAAAAACCCCAAACCTCGACATTGGTGAACTCGTATATATCGGAGGGGGAGAGCGTCCAAAGATTGAGCGGGTAAAACGCCGACTCAGGTTTGATGAACTGACACACAGTGCCGTTCAGGAACTGTCTTTTGGAATCGAACGAATAGTAAAAGATCGAGAAAAGGAATTTGTAGATTTTTACAACCGTTCGATCCCGATTACCCCCAAACTCCATATGCTTCACCTGCTTCCAGGAATTGGAAAGAAGCTGATGTGGGAGATCATCGAAGAGCGGGAGAAAAAGCAGTTTGAATCATTTGCTGATATCTCTCAGCGGATTAAAACAATCCCGCATCCTGATCGGATGATACTCAACCGGATTTTGGAAGAAATTCAGGATCCGAATGTCAAATACCACCTCTTTACCTCACGATGAGAGCTTACCGGGATCAGCACTTTTTGACCGATCCTCGGATTGTCGCTCGTATTGCAGACATTCTGGACATTTCAGGAAGAATCGTTCTTGAAATAGGTCCTGGTGCTGGTATTCTGACTCAGGCACTTCTCGATCGGGGTGCCAGAGTCGTCTCTGTAGAACTTGATGCAAATCTCATTGACAAGTTATCTTCCCGATTTGCGTCAGAACTTGCGGATGGATCTCTTACCATAATTCACGGAGATGCAGTCAAGGTTCCCCTCCCGCCATTTGAAATAGTAATGGCAAATCTTCCTTACTCCATCTCTTCACCGATAACATTCCGGCTTCTTGATATCGGATTTGAAGCAGCAATCCTCATGTACCAAAAAGAGTTTGCTGATCGGATGATGGCTCACCCGGGAACTCGTGAATGTGGAAGACTTTCTATCATGCTTCAGACATATGCCAGAGCAAACAGGTGTTTTGATCTTCCACCCGGAGCATTCTCACCTCCCCCTGCAGTCAGATCAACCGTTATGTGGATTGAACCCAGGGAACCACTTTTTCCGATTGAAAACCGGCAGATATATGAAAATATTGTCCGTGAACTGTTTACACGCCGGAGGAAAACGGTTCAGTCCACCCTGAAAGCATTGGCTGGAACATATGGAAATGAAAAGATAGAAACTGTTCTTAAGGATCTTGATCCTGAGATTTTATCATCACGACCAGAGGCACTCTATCTTGAAGACTTTGCCACCATTTCAAATCGGATCAGTATCTGATCCGACGCAAGTATACCCACCAAGAGAAGATACATTTTTTTTACTGCGTCATGCACAAAAAGAACTGAAACCTGATGATATTGTCCTTGAAGTGGGAACCGGAAGCGGGTATATTGCTGCTCACCTGGACGGTTGCTTATACGTCGTTGCAACAGACATCAATCCCCATGCAGCGATTATGGCAAAACTAAATGGGCTGAATGTTGTAAGAACAGATATTGCAGCAGGAATTTGCCGGATTTTTTCTTTCGTGTTATTCAATCCTCCCTATATCCCGACACACCCAGAGGAGAAATGTGATGACTGGCTCGAATATGCCCTCGATGGAGGTTTTGACGGGAGGGAACCATTACGCAGGTTTTTACTACAGATTCCGGAAGTGTTAACACCTGATGGCAGGATATTGGTACTTATCTCCTCATTACAGGATTTTGAGAAATGTGAAGAGTTATTTATAAAATACGGATACTCTTTTCAGACTATTGGAAATGAGATCCTGGATGATGGTGAAGAACTCCGAATATATCATCTTCAAAAATAGATCAGGAGAATGGATTACTGCATATTGGTATACCGGTGCATAATTTCCTCAACCGTGCAGTGCTTCATTTCAATGAGGATACTAACCACAGAATCAGCAAATATCATAGCTGAAGTCTCAAATAACGTACCAAGCGGAGTACAGGTTGCTGCAATCGAACGGTGCTCGCCACGAAGCTGCCTAAGGTCAAAATGATCAGATCCAATATGACAACTCTCCTCTTCGGTACTAAGTAGCACCACACAGGAAGCGAGTTCTGTCATCGGTGATGTTTTACATCCAGTAATCAGACAGATATTTCCACCAATCTGTTTCGTCGTTTCACATGCTTCAAGGACTGATTTTGTTTTTCCTGATCCTGAAAATGCTATCAGAGTATCATTTTTATGAAATGCCGGGGTGACGGTTTCACCAACCACATATGACGTAAATCCCAGATGCATAAGGCGCATGGCAAAGGATTTCGCAACAAATCCTGACCTGCCAGCTCCCACCACAAAAATCCGTTCTGCCCGCATCAGTTCAGAGATGAAACAATCAACCTCATCCTGCTGGAGCGTCTGTGCTATCTCACCTATCCGTGAGATCATCATAAGCATGATATCCTTCAAAGGGATACATGGTTCTACTGTGGATGGTAAAGCCATTACTAACTGCCTAATACGTGTATGGTTTTGTTGTTCATCTTCCTTTGGTCAGTGCCTGAAATACCTGACTCCGGTAAAGACCATAGCCATTTTCCTACGGTTCGCTTCATCAATAACCTCGTTATCCCGGATAGAACCACCTGGCTGAATAAGGGCAGTAGCTCCTGCTTCTGCAGCAACCTCAAGAGTATCAGAGAATGGCAAAAATGCATCAGATGCAACAACTGAACCGGATAGGGGAAACTGTGCTTTAGATATGGCAATCTTCGCACTATCCACTCTGCTCATCTGTCCGGCACCAATCCCAAGTGCACGGTTCTTATCAGCAAAAACTATTGCATTACTTTTTACGTGTTTGCACACCTTCATAGCCAGCATCATGGCAATCTCCTCATCAGCAGTCGGATCGCGGTCTGATACAACCTGCCATTCCTCACGCTGCATAGGAGTGACCTGAATAAGAGCACCTCCGTCAATTGTCCGGATCGCTTCTTTGCTGACAGGCTCAGTAATCTGTAGTAATCGGAGGTTCTCCTTTGCTTTCAAAATGTCTCTGGCTTCGGGGGAGAAGAAAGGAGCTGCCAGCACTTCAATGAAGGTTGATGCTATCTCCCTGGCAAGATCTTCGTGTACTTCACGGTTCACAGCAACGATGCCACCATATGCAGATACCGGATCAACATCACGGGCAGCTTTGTACACTGACAGTACATCCTTTCCTGTTGCGACACCACAGGGATTATTGTGTTTGACGATAACGGCAGCACACTCGTCAAACTCCCGAAGAAGACCAACCGCTGCATCAACATCCAGGTAATTATTATATGACATCGCTTTTCCCTGAAGGGGGATACTTCCACCGATTCCTGCTTCACCGTACACTGCTGCAATCTGGTGGGGATTCTCTCCATACCTGAGCATCCGGCCATGCCTGAACTGGGTTGAGTAAACCGTCGGGAGTTCCTGATCTAAGCTGTAAAGATAATTGCTGATTGCCCCATCATATGCTGCCATCCTGGCGAAAACCTTTCTGGCAAAAGTCAGGCGTTCACCTTTCGTAAATTCTTTTCCGGATGATACTGTATCCATAACGATCCGGTAATCTGCCGGATCTATGACAACCAGTACATCCTGGAAGTTTTTCGCAGCTGCACGAATCATGGCAGGTCCCCCGATATCAATAAATTCAATAAGTTCATCAAGGGGGAGTCCCTGCTTTGTCATCTCTTCAAACGGATAGAGGTTTACGACAACGAGATCAATTGGGCCGATTGCATGTTGCTGCATGACGGCATCATCAATGCCTCTACGTCCCAAAATTCCGCCATGAATTAAAGGATGAAGAGTTTTGACCCGGCCATCCATCATTTCCGGAAATCCGGTATATTCTGATACTTCAATAAGAGGAATTCCGGCATTTGTGAGAACTTTTGCTGTACCTCCTGAACTCAGCAGTTCAATCCCGGCTGAATGCAGGCTCCGGGCAAGGTCTGTTATTCCATCCTTATTCCAGACTGAGAGGAGTGCACGTTTCATGTAGTACTAACGTGGGTCATCAGGGAATATCAGGGTACGGGTAATAGAACCATCAGAATACACGGACGCACCGTATCTCTAAAAAAGTTAATGGAATCTTTTTCCAACAAGAATAAAAACCGCAGATAAGGATAATATGCAAACAAAAAGTCCAAGTGGTTGTTTTGGGGTTTTTTCATCAGATGTCTTTGGAGGGGAGGGGAGAGGAGGTTTTGTTGGTCGTGCGGTTACTTCTTCAACTGAACTTGTTACAATTGGTGTAATATCAATGGTTAGAACAGGAGTAGGCTCTTCGGTTGGTTCAGGTGTCGGTGATGGGGTTGGTTTAGGGGTTTCTGACTCCTCCTCCTCATCATCTGAAGATTCATTCGCTCCATTTTCTTCCTTTTCATCATCAGTTTCATCTTGTTTCTTTTCTTCAGGTTTTACTTTACTCAGGGTTATCGTCGTCTTCAGACTTGTGGTGATACCATCTCCGGGGTTTTTCTCACCAATATCATTCACCTGTATTGATGCCCACGCAGTATATTCACCTTCCGGATAGATGGTGTCATCCTTCGTTTCCCACGCTGCACCAGTGTCAAAAGGACTATAGTATACAAAAATATTTTCAAGATTATATGACCCGGTAGGAGACTGGAGTGTAGTGTAAACGGTTTCATTCGGACCGGTAAGATTTATCCTGACAGGTACTCCTGCTGAACCAGGACGCTCACTTAACACATACATATTTGTCGATATTTTAAATGAGACTAGGTTTCCTTTTTTAATCCATTCTGGTTCATGATCAATCCCCTGTTCAACTACATCAAACTGAATCCAGGGATCTTCAACCTTAAATACTGGTTTTTTACTAACCAGCCCATACCATGTCCCCGTTTTCCCGGAAAAGAACGCAGGATCTACAAAAAAATGCCGGGCATCCATGACCTTTGCCCGTGAATCAGGTGTTCCTTCGGGTGAACCGGAACTCCAGAATGCAATTTCATCACCTGCACGGACATTACAATCAGAAATGTCAATATCATTCTCTCCAACGAACACAACGCCATCCTTTGGTACTTTTGAATCCAGGGCAAGCACCCCGGATGAGAGGATAAGCAGAGATATAATAAGAATGAGAAAAACCCTGGGACAATTCATACACTAGATTATTATATCCGGTTTTTTTAGGGTTTTGTGTACCTTGTTATTATCAGAGCAGAAGAAGAATATATTTACCTCCGGAGAGGTGCTATCACGCAGCTTGCTCTTGTTATTCTGGTTCTTGTCTTTATCCTTATTGCTCTTCGACAGGTTGGCGGGTACTCAATCCGCATATGGCAGATCATGCTTATCGGGGCAGGTGGGGTACTTTTTACTGGTCAGATATCCCTTTCTGATGCATTCCATGCAATAAATCCAGGAGTTATGTTTTTTTTACTTGGAATGTTCGTTATTGGAGAGGGGGTGAAATCCAGTGGCATACTTGAGGATTGTATATCTTGGATCTGTCACCATGCACATTCTGGTGAAATGTTACTCGCTCTCATCATCGGGACCATGGGACTGTTATCAGCGGTGCTCATAAATGACACGATTGCTATCATCGGGGCACCACTCATCCTAACGATCGCAGATCGTTTTTTAATATCAAAACCAGGGGCCATGATCGCCCTTTGTTTTTCAGTCACAACAGGAAGTGTGTTCAGTCCTATAGGCAATCCACAAAATTATCTCATTGCTTCCTACATACCAGAACTATCACCATATTTGCTCTTTTTCATTGGTCTTTTTATTCCAACTATCCTTTCAATGGGTGTAATTTATGCAATTCTTCGTCCTCTTTTTCGAAAGGTAGAACCTGAAAACTTGGATTGTATGTTACTTATAAGTAGGATGGCGATAGACCGCTGGCCTGTTTATCTTTCATTCATTATCCTTGTGGTGGGAGTTGGTCTCCAGATCCTGGATGGGCTGCAGATATGGAAATGGTCAATTCCAATTGAGTGGATTGCATTAACTGGTGCAATCCCTGTTGTAGTATTTTCAAAAGACAAAATACGGCTTTTCAAGGATATTGATTGGTATACCCTCATCTTTTTTGCAGCTATGTTCATACTTATGCAGAGTGTTTATGACACAGGTTTTTTTCAGGATTTACTCCCGGAGACCGGAATTTCTGACGTTTTTTTTGTTATGACTGCAGGCGTTCTACTCTCACAAGTAATCTCAAATGTTCCCTTTGTAGCTCTTTTTCAGCCACTCCTGCTCTCACCAGGTGTCTCTCCATCTGTCATCCTTGCTCTTGCTGCAGGAAGTACCATTGCTGGAAATCTCACTATCCTGGGAGCAGCAAGTAATGTGATTATCATTCAGCAGGCAGAGAGGAGAGGAGTACATATTCCAATGATGCTTTTTTGCCGATATGGCATTCCGGTAACGATATGCCAGATGCTCATTTATACCGTATATATTCATTTCATCTGCCTATTTGGTTTTTAAAAAGGATTTCACGTATTGCATGGCATATATTTATAATTAGAAAATCGAAGAAACAAATCCGGACCTTTGAGACATTTATGCCCGGAATATTAGTTGTTGATGGCAAACCCACACATCGGGACTATTTGGCTGACATATTAACTAATGCCGGATATCAGGTAACCGGAAAAGCATCATCCGGTGCTGAGGCAATATCATTGTTTCATCAGAATAAGCCTGATCTCGTAACGTTGGATCTGATAATGCCGGATATGAATGGTATGGACCTTCTGAAAGTCATGAAAGGGACCAGTCCGTCAGTCTCCTTTCTCATCTGTACCTCAATTTATCATGAGATGATCCCTGATCTTGCGAAAAGAACCGGAGCTGAAGCTTTGTTTCAGAAGCCTGTTTCAGCTTCAAACCTCCTTGAAACAGTATCTGCGATCATGGGATCACCATCCCTGCAAACACAATAGAATATATCGGTAATTGATCCGGGAAGGGAACCCGGATCAAGAAAAGTTTATGGGGTGTATCCATTTCCGGATTCAGGCAGATTATTGTGCGGGGAGTGCTGGATGGGGGGTTTAAATGTATCTGCCTGAACCGGTCATGTCTCTTCTGGTTTCATTAATTCCTCTGGTGAGGACGGCATACCGGATGGGTAGGTGTGGGGCTTTACATGGAACAGCTTTGGTATCACCTCCAGTCATTTCCGTGCAGGATTGTTCCTGCGCATGTATAGTTATATTTACATTCTGTTATATCTACTTTCCTCATGGACAAGCATACTCAGCATTTTGTTATCGCTAGCACGCATCGACCATGAATTTATGAGGAATTCTCTTCAAAAATAAATATCTCTTCAATCGTAACTTGAAACCTACGGGCCATTCTAAACGCTAATTCAAGGGATGGATCATATTTTCCCTTTTCAATAGCGAGAATGGTTTGCCTGGTAACACCAACTTCCCTGGCAAGATCTTCTTGCGTTAGATCATACATCGCACGGAAAACCTTGATTTTATTCTTCATCCTCCCCTCCGGCACCAAATTTTCGCTCGTACCAGGAGATGAAGAGGATGTAGACAATTATCATCAGAAAGACAATAAACATGAGAAGGAATGAAAAACGAGCTATCTGATAAGAAAAAGGACCGAATGTATCTCCCCCGATACTAATAACCACACCTCCAAGAGCATATGAAAAAAGAGTTATTCCCATAACCTGAAGGGTTCTCAAAGATGCCTTCTCAGTGATAAGATGAGAACGTTCATCAGTAATTACATCATCCACCATCTGCCTTGAAATCCAGGCAGCAAGTACCCCAATTACTACAGCTCCGGTCATAATCAGGGGTTCAAGGTTCTCTACTGACCAGTAAAATATTCCAACCTCGAGGATTGCGATGATACCAAGGAGAAGGAAATATGTGTATTGCTTCATAATGCTTTGTAACGGATTAGTGTATCTACCCCGAATAGGATAATGATATTTGTCAATATACCAGATAAAACCCCGATCAGGCTCTTGCATATGACAAGCAGGTGGATTTGAATGGAGTCAGAACCTCCGATACAAGTATTGTTTGTAGATGATGAACCGGGCCTGCTTTCTGCGATCCGGGATTATCTGACGATCGTATATTCAATCGGAGTTGAGGTTTGTAATTCGGGTTCTGATGCCCTGACCAGAGAAGATCTGTTTGCGTTTGACTGCCTCATTATCGATTATGAAATGCCGGATATCGATGGGATTGTTCTGTTAACTGAAATCCGGTCGATGAATCAGGATATTCCGATTATTTTTTTTACCGGAAAAGGACATGAAGAAGTTGCGATACAGGCGATCAATGCAGGAGCAGATTATTACATAAAGAAAGGCGGAAATCCAGAAGAACTCTTTACGGAACTCGCGCATTATATCCATAAAGGAGTGCGAAGATATCGGGCAGAAAAGTCACTTGTTGAAAAAGAGCGCCAATATCGGGCTGTCGTCGAGGATCTCACAGAATTTGTCTGCAGATTGGATCCAGACGGTGTCATCATCTTTGTGAATTCGGCATTTCTCAATAACCTTCAGGTTCCTTATGACATTTTAAGTGGAGTAAACTTTCATTCTCTCTATCCAGATCATCAAGGAAAGATACAGGACATTATCGAGTTTTGTGACCCAGATAATCCGTCAGCAGAGATAGAATTACCATTTACCGGGGTACACGGAAAAATAATCTGGCACCAATGGACAATTCGGGTCATCTATGATAATGTATTTAATATACTGGAGATCCAGGCTGTCGGAAGAGATATTTCCAAACAACGCGAAACAGAAAGGCAAGAATCTGTTCTACGTAATCTGGGACTCTCTCTTGCAACCAGTTCATCTACTGAAGCGGCATTGAATTCATCCCTTTCTGCTGCAATTGAGATAAGTGAGTGTCAGACAGGAGCAGTATATCTTCACAACCGCATGAGTGGAAAACTCACACCCTTTCTTGAACAGGGGCCATATCGGGCAGCATTATACAGATTTTTAGAGGATTTTTTCAAAAATCAGAATGATATACTCCTTGCCCCAGGTAATCCAGTATATGTCAGCCTGACAGATCTGCACCAATATGAAACCCGATTCTCTTCATTTGCATTTATTCCGATCCTTCGTTTTGGAGATATCATGGGTTGGATTATTCTTGCATCAGACAACCTGGCAGAAATACCTTTTGAAATCAGGCATCCACTTGAGGGTGTTACATCACAGATTGGAAATGTAATTTCAAGAATTGAAGCCGAGGAAGCATTACGTGATGCACTCATTGAAAGTGAAGAGCGGTATATGCAACTCTCTGAAACATCGCCGGATGCAATCGCAATTCTCACCGATGGTACCATTGTATACCTCAATCCCGCGGCAAATGCTTTATTTGAAACCGCAAATATGGATGATTTTTTTCGAAAGCCTTTTCATGATTTGTTGGATGCAGATTTACAAAAGTGGTTTGAGGGCATCATTAAAACAAAGATTCGAGGTCAGGGTCCTTCGACCGGAGAAGGATTTCTCGTGACAAAAAGTGGGAAAAGGATCTATGGGGAATTAATCACCGTGCCAATATCTCATGCAGGTGAAGATGCAATTCTCCTCCTCATTCGGGATAAAACCAGTCAGAGAATGCAGGAGCAGGCACTCATTGAGAGTGAACGCCGGTTTCGGGAGATGGCAGATCTCCTACCGGAACCACTTTTTGAGGCTGATATCCAGGGAAATCTTACTTTTTGCAACAGGGGAGTTACCGCATTATTTGGCAGAACAAATCTTCAGGATCCAAACATATGCAAGATCTACGAACTTGTATCAGAGCAGGAACATCTTCGTTTTTCAACTATTCTCAATAAGGTAGCTGCGGAACTGAAACCAATGACTGGGGATTTTATCGCCGCCGGTGATACCGATGAACCTCGAATCATTCACCTTTCTCTGGCGCCGGTTATCAAGAATGACCAGTTTTCAGGAACACGAGGTATCCTGGTAGATATTACAGAAAACAAGCGGTACCAGGAGAAACTCCATCATATGATCGAAGAGAAAGATGTTCTTTTCAGGGAGCTTCATCACCGGGTAAAAAACAACATGCAGATAATCTCCAGCATGCTCCAGCTTCAGGAAGAGTACATTTCTGATGATGTAATACTATCAGCGCTTCATGATTGTGAGCAAAGGATAAATTCAATGGCCCTTGTTCATGAAACATTATATCGGACCGAGTCACTTGCAGAAATCCCCTTTGATCATTACCTTGAAAATTTGTCCCAGGCAGTCACCGAGGGATTTGCAACCGTACGGGATATCAGAACTAATATTGATGTCGGAGGGATAAGACTCAGTCTGGACACATCGGTCACGATTGGTCTGATTGTGAATGAACTCATGGTCAATTCAATGAAATATGCTTTTGTTGATCGGCCATCAGGTGTGATCAGGATCAAACTGGCTTGTAATGACGAATCCTGTTTGCTTGAATATTCTGATGATGGGGTGGGTCTTCCAGCAGGATTTGACATCGAGAAAACATCGAGCCTTGGAATGAGACTGGTACGAATTCTTGCTAGACAGATACGGGGAAAATTATTGATTGAGAATAGTCTGGGGGCAGGTATGATATGTACAGTACAATTCCCAAAACAGGGAGGGAGAAAATGACACAGGTTCTGATCGTAGAAGATGAGGCGATCGTTGCAGAATCTATTGCATCAAAATTACGCAGATATGGATATGAAGTTGTGGACACTCTCCCGACTGGAGAAGAAGCAATTGAAGAGGCAGGAAAAAGCAGACCTGATGTAATCCTCATGGACATACACCTTGCAGGAAAAATCGATGGAATACAAGCTGCAAACCTGATATCAACTCAATATCATATTCCGGTCATTTTTCTCACGGCATATGCAGATGAACAGACAATAGCACGTGCCAAGGATTCAGGACCATTCGGATATCTGGTCAAACCATTCCGGGAACGGGATCTGCATGTTACCATAGAAATGGCACGTGAGCGATCAAGACTTGAGAATGAACTTGCGGCAGCTAACCGGGAACTTGATTCATTCAGTTACTCAGTCTCACATGATCTACGGGCGCCTCTTATTGCCATAGACGGATACTCTCGTATTCTTGAAGAAACATATGCTGGATATCTCCCACCGGATGGGATAGAATGCCTCAGCAGGATAAGGCAGGCAGCAAACCAGATGGATCATCTCATTGAGGACTTTTTACGGCTGTCACGGGTGACACGGGCGCCCATACAGATGGTTCATCTTGATATTACGAAAATGGCTACTGAAATCCTGAACCAATTCGCACTGAATGATCCTGATCGCTCTGTTCAATGGGCTGTTGATGATGGACTTATTGCATTTGGTGATAAAGGTTTATGTGAGATAGCCTTGAAAAATATCCTTGGTAATGCCTGGAAATATACAATGCGCACACAAAATGCGCAAATCGAGGTTGGAAGCATGATGCAGGGGCAGACGAAGGTCTTTTTTATAAAAGACAATGGAGCAGGGTTCCCACCAGAAAAATCTCATCTTCTCTTCGCCCCTCTCCAGAGACTTCATCCGTACCAGGAATTTCCCGGAAATGGGATTGGGCTTGCAACCGTCCAGAGAATTATCCACCGACATGGAGGAAGGATCTGGGCTGAAGGATCTGTAGGAGAAGGAGCAACATTTTCCTTTACTCTTCCGGAAAAACAGGATAGATAATAACGTGGAGCCAGTGAATGCCTACAATACTCATCATTGACGACGAAGAACTTGACAGAAAAGTATTACATTCTATCCTCCTTTCTGCAGGGTATGAAGTGATTGGAACAGCCAGAAGTGGTGAAGAGGGCGTTGAACTTTGTAAGACACTTAGGCCGGATCTGGTTACTATTGATCTTATGATGCCAAAGATGAACGGAATAGAGGTTCTTATCAGCCTCATGAAAGAGAATAACAAAACAAAAGCCCTGATATGCACCTCAGCACATTCTGACCCGGTTGTTGACCTTGCCATGAGACATGGGGCGAAAGGGTTTATCATCAAACCATTCCAAGCAAAATCGCTGTTATCTACAGTGAAGGAGGTTATTGGAGACCCTGATCCTGCCCGTATGAACATTTGGAATTTTTAACTTCCAACCCGGATATTACAATCATCCTCAAACAGGTTACAAAACATGGGAATACTGATTATTGATGATACTGATTTTGATCGAAATCTTCTTCGGTCAATTCTTGCTTCTGCCGGGTATGAGATTGCAGGACTTGCGAACTGTGGTGAAGAGGGAATACGCCAATATGAAACTCTTTCACCTCAGCTTGTCATGCTGGATCTCATTATGCCGGATTTAAATGGTATTGAAGTACTCAGGCGAATCAGGGCAGAGCACCCGGATGCAAAAGTGATGATGTGTACCTCTGTTGGCGAGGAGAATATGGTTACACTTGCACGAAAAATGGGAGCACGAGGGTATGTAGTCAAACCATATATTGCAGAAAACCTCCTGAGTGCAGTAAAAAAGATAATTGGACCTCCCTGGAAAGAATTTTAGGAAGTAATTTTAGAGGGCTTTCATACTCAGGAACAGGAAGGATGGCTGGTTATCACGGTTATGGTATAGTAATGGCCTTTACTGCTGTTCCTTTTCCATGCTCGCCAGATATTGTCAGCCCAACATGATAGGTGCCAGGACGGGCATAGATGTGAACAGGATTTCGTTCCCAGGAGGTATACCCGTCACCAAAATCCCAGAAGAATACGGTGGGTGTACCTTCTGATGTTTCCCGAAATGTAATCGTTGCCGGATCATCCGGATGAGGAGTCCAGGAATATGATGCACGATATACCCTGATAACTTCAGAATCAGATGCCTGCCCGCACATATTTGACACAATATACCTGACCTGATACATACCTGGGTTTTCATACCGGTGAGAAAATGCTCCGGTCTGGTTTATCGTTGTGCCATCTCCCAGTATCCAAACACCAGACACGGGATTAGTCACTATATTACCACTCGAACGCTGGGAAAACCTGACTTCAAGGGGTGCATATCCGGATTTTGGATCAATATTGATTGATGTATCCAGTGCAGGAACAGTACCTGCAGACGCCTGTTTATTCATAAGTGACCACATCTGATTTGTTGCATCAGATGGATAGGTGATAGTTACCGCATCACGATGAACTCCGGGTAAGAATATATCCGGCTGACCTCGGTCTGCTTCTCCAGGATAAAACCGGTTCTGCTCACCAATGGGAACTGAAACCGGGTGATCATGTCTGGATATATAACCAAATCTTGCAGTATATGTGCCATCTGCATTCTGGCAGACAAATCCGGCCTCGGGTATCAACATCCCGGGACTAGGTGTTCCTGCCGGTTTTGGAGTGGTTGTTCCTTTCATTGAGGAGATTGTGTCCGGAGATTTGGATGCTGTCAGGCTGTACCTATTTAAAATTGAGGTAACATCCTCCTGATCGATGATGTACTGCGCCCCCACCATTCGTTCTGTGTTTCCATCCCAGGAAAGGAATCGTATCATCGCAGGTTTTGCGCCGGTCGGAGACTCCCCGGTGAACGTGTAGGTTTTCGGATCTGGCTCCAATTCAGATGGATAGTCCTGAAATGAATAGGTCCGGTTTGTATCATCAAACCAGAGTATTCTGACTATCCATGAGGATGGTTTGTCTGATTCAATACTATTATTTGTATCATAGGGAGAATTCCAGGATTTATCGGTAGAAAAATCCGGACCCTGCCCTGAGGTAAAAAAAAGAGATATTCCAGCAGCGATAATGAGTGATATAAGAATGATGATAAGGACGAAATGATACTGGTTATCCATTGGATCCATAACAGTTCTTACATCTTTTACACCATATGCCATGATGGCTTCCCATCAAATCCATGTTTTGCAGGAATATCATACCATGAATATTAGAAATAACCAATTTCAAAAATTTTCGCGCAAGATACATGCTGAAAAAAAACAAGAATATCTCGTACCCGTGAGAATCACAGGTTTTTTTGTCCTGGTTTTCACAGGTATTTTCCTATCAGGATTCGGACATGCTGACATTGTCTCAACTGCATCACCACCAGGAATGAATCTCTCATTCGATCCTGGTGAAGACTTCTTTTCATATGCAAATTATTACTGGGTACAGGACCATCCGGTACCACCTGACAACACCTTCTACACTGCATTTGAAGAAGTGAAAGACACCGTTGATACCCGTGTCAGAGAACTTGTTGAGGATGCTTCCCTAGACTATGGAGCTGAAGATGGAACACCCCGTCAACTTCTCGGATCCTTTTACCGGGCGGCCATGAATGACCGGCTAAATGCTGAAGTTGGTCTGAAACCTGTACAGGATGATCTTGAAGAGATTGAACGTGCACAAAATAGAGCTGAGGTGAGGAGAGTTGCATCAAATTTAACTGCACGTGGGCTTGATCCTTTTTTTATTCTCTATATAGATGAAAATCCTCAAAAGAGAAAGGAGCTTATCGCAGTTATTGAGACTGGAGATTTCACCATCCGGTTTCCACCATATTATGAACTTGAATTTGATGAGGCTAAACGAGTTCAAAATGAGATGAAGAAGTACATCATCTCAACATGTACGAATCATGGGATGGATTCTAACGCTGCTATTAACGCAGCAGATAAAATATTCCGGATTGAACGTCGTCTTGCACGTGCTGAGATGTTACTTAACACGTCACGTTCAAGTTCGCCCCAGAACCTGAGTGAAGGGACCTATAACGTATCTGACCTGAATACTCTTTTTCCAGGCACCAATTGGGAAGCATTATTTGAGAGATCGGGAAGGCCTGATCTGAAAGAAGTGTATGTCATGAACCCGCACTATCTTCAGGAAGTCGGCAGAATTCTATCTACAGAACCAGTTGATGATTTGAAACTATACCTTACCTGGCGGGTATTACAATTCGCAAGCCCATTTGCTTCTCCTGACATGCAGGAGGCTTATTATCAGTTCTATGACGAAAAACTCTCTAAAAAAGAGATCACTCCACAAAAAGACAGAGTTTTTGACATTCTGAACCTGTACCTGGGAAATCCTATTGCCCATCTCTATGTTGATAAATATTTTAGTTCATCTGATAAAGCAAAAGCAGAAGATATTATCAAAAACATCAGGGAGGTAATGAGAGAGCGGGTTCTCAATCTCTCCTGGATGAGTCAGGAAACGAAGGATACGGCTCTGCTTAAAATGTCGTACCTCAAAGAACAGGCAGGGTATCCTGAAGATTGGGGGGAGTACCAGAACCTGACGATCAAAGATCAATCATATCTTGAAAATATGCTCGCGTTAACTGAGTATTTCACAAACGGTAGTCTTCAGTTATCGGGAGAACCTTCTGATCCTGATGTCTGGTACGTGTCACCACATGGTGTTGAAGCTCATTATGATCTGGTTCATAACAGGATCGTTGTCCCGGCCGGTTTCTTAAATCCACCATTTTTTGATCCGTTCGTTGACGATGCATGGAATTATGGATCATTTGGTTGGGTCTACGGACACGAACTTACTCATATGATTGACATCGGAGGGCAGCAGTATAGTCCTGAGGGGAAGAAAGAAAACTGGTGGACCGATGATGATGCGAATCAGTACTTCCATGCAGCATGGCCACTCATCGTCCAGGTAAATTCAACAAAGGTGCTTGACAACCTGACCTTGAACGGGACGCAGATGCTTATTGAAAGTTCAGCGGATCTCGGTGGTCTTACCCTTGCATATGATGCATATATTCGTTCCAGACCGAATCCTGATACTCTTGATACTCCCGGATATGACGGGCTTACAGATCGTCAACGTTTTTTTGTCGCTTTTGCACAGGCACAGAGAGGAAATATTACTGATGATAACCTTCGTAATATTACCCAGACTGAAGACCACCCCTGGAATAAATTCAGAGTCAATATGATTCCATATCATCTCGAAGCTTTCTACACTGCATTTCCGGATATTAATCAAGGAGACTCGCTTTATTTGAATGAAAGTGAACGGGCACATCTCTGGTGATTCGATGAAAAAGTGTTGTACAATCTTTGTGAGTGTTCTCCTTTTTGCTGGTTTATGTATACTCTGTCCGGTACTGGCTGCAAATGTTGTTCATACAGATCAGGAAAATGCTGGCAACCTTATCTTAAGTGTTAAAACTGACCGTGCATACTACGCACCAGGTGACATCATCCGTATCAAAGGAACGATTGTGGATGGGAATAAACAGCCAGTGATTGCTGACCTTCTTTTTCAATTCCAGGAGATGAATAAAACAGGTAGTTCAGGTACTGATGGATCTTTTCTTGTAACTGTTCCCATATCCCTTGTAGAACCTGAAAACATGTACAGATTAGTTATATCTTCGCAAAAAGACGGATTTCCAGGGAGAAATATATCAATACCTATCATCATAATGGGTGAGCCTTCCTCCCTTGCCCCCGTCCCAACAATTCCAGATGAATTTACCACTACCTGACTTTTACCAAGGAAGAATCAATGGTTCTGACCCGGTAAGAATACTCTTTTTCCAGAGCAGAGCGAATGATGACTTCACTTTTTTCAGCTCGTTCCCACCCGCCATTATATGATTGCCAGATAGGGGATGTTACATAGGAGTTCGTGAGAGGATCATACCCCATTATGAGAAGAAGAGAGGCATCGGCACCCCGGTCCTTCGCAACGATGTCACCATCCTTATACAACGGTTGTGTTCCAGGTGGAGAGGATTCTTCACCAATGCCAACCTGACTTAACGCAATTCTGGTTTCCCGAACTGGATATGAGCGTTCGAATTCACTCCGATCCTTCCATTCAGAGAGAGCATCCGGACGGTACCCCCATTCACCTGAATGATACTTATACAGGTTATCAAATGCATATTCATCTGTTCCTGAATCAAATCCGAGGACAACAAAAGCCTCTTCAGATGAACTTTTTGATGAAGAGACAACATCCCCAGGCACATACAAGGGGCCTATCCCTGATGATGAGTCATTTCGGACAGCCTGATAGGGAATGTCTGGACTTAACATTCCTTCTGCCGGAATCAGGAGCATTGCGGATTTAATAGAAGATTGTTCAGTCTCCTGCATACTCATATTTTGTGCTGAATTCGGTTGAATAAAGAAAAGCCCTTCATTTCGCCGGTTTAACGATTGAATCCTGTATTGATTGTCAGGTAATAAATCAGAAACTAAGAGATAAGAACCACTTTCATTAATCAGTATGTCACCGGTTTTGTATTGTGGATCATATGGAATCAGAACTGGAGTTATATTCATGACTGCGGTCTCATTTACCAGTACAGGAAGGATAATTTTCTGATGCAGGACAGGTCTTTCAGAATCATCCACATAACGTGCAGATAACCTGATGGTGACCGTGTTATCATCAGAAATCGGATATAAGTCCTCATGAGGTATTCCAAGGGTGGATCCTTTGCTGGTACCAAGATTTCGCGGTAATCCACTTAACGAATAAATCGTCTGATTGTTGCCGGTTAAAAGAAATTCGGCAACCTTTTCCAGCCCTACGCCTCCATTATTTTTTACAAGAATCAGATCATCCAGTTGTTCGATTGAAATCTGAATATCACCAGCAGATGTTGCGAGAGGTTCTGGTTGGAAGAAAGGTGGGATAATTACTGCAAGGAGTGTAATTATTATCAATAACAACAGGATTCCACCGATCAGGTATGGAGCAGACAGTCCAAAGGGAAGATTGGCAGGAAGTGAGAAATATCCTGATGAAAGCAACTCCTTCATGTCTTTTTTAACATGTGAAGAGTTTTTGACGCGATTTCTTTCATATACTGCATTCCCCTGATCAAGAATGAGCGCATTTTCAAAACATACATCTGCATCCTGGTATTTTCCCATCTTTGTTAATACGACACCAAGGGCGTTCCAGGCACGATGATCATGCTCATCAGTTTCAACGACCTGCATCAGATGATGAGACGCCTGACTGAGATCTCCCCTCCGATATGCTTCAATTCCTTTTTTATAAATATCCTGTATCTCTTCTTCACCCACCATTACAAATCCCCCTTAACCTGAAATTATCCTCTCATATTTATTTCAGAATACCAAGAAGAGTTCTCTTCTCACCCAATACCGGGTATAAGGAGAGGAGACTATTTAATATTTTATCGGTTCTATGCTACATCAGATAAAAAATGATTCATATATTCAGTGAAGAACCTTTATATTCGCTATTCCCGAATATTTCTAAATGGGGGAGTGTACCGCGATGAGACATTACTTTTTAATTCTATGTATCCTGGCATGTATTCCGGTGATGGTATGTGGAGCATCACCAGGAGATATCCTGAAAAATCAGGTGTTGGGTCTTCCGAATATACCTGAATGGGGTTATGGGCTTGATACTTCACCTGATGGGAACACAACTGTCTGTGGAGTTGCATATCCGGATGATTCCGTTGATCTCGGTGAACTTGGAAACGGAGATGCCTGGGTAATCAGGTTTGATTCAAACGGAACTATACTCTGGGAAAAATTATTCGGAGGGAATGAAACTGATTATGCCCTTTCAGTCAGAAATCTCCCAGACGGAGGAGCGGCAGTCATCGGAACCACTGGATCATACAACGGGGATGTCAGCGGGTATCATGGAAATGGAGATCTGTGGTTCATCAATCTTGGGCCAGATGGTAATATCCGATGGGATCAGGCACTTGGTGGTGACCAGATAGATGAGGGATCTGATATTGCGGTGCTACCAGATGGCGGATATATATTATGTGGCTACTCCATGTCCTCAAATGGAAATCTTCGAAGACATCTTGGGGGTGGCGATCTGTGGCTTGTCAGACTGGATAAAGATGGGAACCTTCTTTGGCAACAGACATATGGTGGAAGCAGACGGGATAGTGGAACCAGCGTAACAATAACTGGTGATAATGCCATTGTTGCATGTGGTAACACCAACTCCACTGATGGCATGGTATCAGGTAACCGGACCAGCAGTGATGTCTGGATAATTAAGACTGATTTGAATGGAACCTTGTTATGGGAGCAGTCTTTTGGTGGATCAGCACTTGACTGGGGGCATTCAGTTATTGAACTGGCCTCTGGTGACCTGATGGTTGCGGCAGTCACAGCATCTGATGATGGAGATATTGTAAAAAACAACGGAGCAGGGGACATCTGGCTTATGCGTCTCGCCCCTGATGGAACAATTATCTGGAACCAGACATACGGGGGCAGTTTTAGTGATAATGTCTGGAAACTGGAGCCATCTCCTGGAGGTGGAGCATATCTGGTGGGTGACAGTTATTCTGTTGACGGACACTTTGCCGGAAATCATGGAGAATCAGATCTCCTGATAGGTGAGGTTGATGGAGATGGAAAATTGATCTGGCACCGACAGATTGGAGGATCTTCTGTTGACCGGGGATCATGGGTCAAAAGAACCAATGCAGATACCCTTATAGTTACCGGGATGACTGCTTCTTCAGATGGCGATGTCTCTGGTGATCACGCTCTGGGTGATCTCTGGATTCTTGAAGTGGAAGGGAGTAGATATGAGAACACCAATAAATCAGAGCAGGTTCAGACCTCTACGCCCATTACTCGTTCACCGATTGGCCCACTCAACGGAGACGGACCAGTACCAACCGACCCTGACGGAGATGGCAAGTATGAAGATCTCAATGGGAATAAAGAGATGGATTTACAGGATCCTACAGTTTTCTTCAAATATTTTGCCTGGCTTCAGACTCAGGAATATGCCGATGCATTTGATTTTAATGAGAATGGGGCACTGGATTTAAGTGATGTTCAGGCCCTGTTTGCGGAGATTCAATCATGAAATATCGTATAATCTGTATTGTACTGCTTTTTGCAGAAGTTTTTATGATCACGCTTACGAGTGGAGCAGTCGTATCAATCTCTCCGGTTACTTTAAATCCTGGAAGTTCGGGTACCACAAGTCTCATTCTTGACACTGCCCCAACAGGGATTTCAGGATATCAGATGAAAGTTTCTTCAGATAATCCGACAGTTGTATCAATAACTAATGTTACATTTCCACAATGGGCATCCCTTTCCGAAGCAGTTCCAGGAGAAGCGGGTGTGTATGCTCTTCGCGCTATCGATCTGAATAGTGGTGTGGAAGCCGGAGCTTCATCCATTATCCTGGCTACATTATCTCTTCAGGCATCAGGGGAAGGAAATGCCAAAATAACTATTCAAAATCTGATTATTGATGATGATGCCGGGAGTCAGGTTCAGGCAGAGAGTACACAGGGATCCATTACCGTAGGAAGTGGAGATACAACACCCCCACCAGCACCTACATCTGGACCTGCACCCCGGGATATTCAAATCAATCTGAAACCCGGGTGGAATCTCATTAACATTCCTGTGCTGCCATCTCCGGGATTTGAGACAGCAGAGATATTTAAAAATGTTCAAAGCGGCGGGCATTCTATGCTGACCTATGATAAGACAGGTTGGGTGACAATTGGAAAGGAGCATATCCTGAGCCCAATGACAGGATACTGGGTTTATACAACAACCCCGGTTATGATCCCCCTGAAGATTCAGGAAGGTGTCATTGAATCAAAATCCCTCGCTCCTGGCTGGAACCTTGCAGGCATTACCGGAACAACAGAAAGAGCGCCTGAATCGGCACTTTCAGGTCTATCAACCTGGACATATCTCGTTACATTTGACAGTTCATCACAACAATACCGGGACGCAACAATGAAAGATGCACAGAGCCAGTCAGTGCTCAATCCGTTCGAAGGATTCTGGATATATGTGGATTCACCAGGAACGATCAGCCCGGTCGCCTGAAACAAACCCCTATATTTTTATAAGTCCTTTTCATAAGACATATTCAGAATGGAGATCCGTACCATGTACTACAAAATTGGAGTAATACTCCTGTTCTTTACAGTTCTTGTGGCCGGTGTTTCTGCAATCCCCCCGCTGCCATATGAGTTCTATGGAAACGCTACCATGAATGATACCCCTATCGATGCAGGCACAGTCATTCTTGCCAAAATCAATGGCACTGAAGTAGGGAATGTGACCACAACAAAAGCAGGATCCTATGGAGGACCAGACACATTTGACCGCCGGCTGGTTGTCAATGGAGCAGAGGATCAGATTGGGCAGTATATTACCTTCTGGATCGGTGATAAGCAGGCAGCTGAAAAAGTAAAACTGTACGCAGGAGAATCACAGCGGCTTGATCTTACCTTTATTCCGGGAAAAGAAGGGAGTATTGATAAATCAGTTACGCCATCACAATCAGGGACAATAGCGGATGTTCCTACAGATGTTGATACCCCAGTTGCAACTGAGACAAAAGCACCCCTGTTTATTGCACCATTTGCTGCAGGACTTGCTCTGCTGCTTCTGAGACGCAGGGAATAATCCTGCGTTTTCACTCCCGCTTCTCTTTTATATACCAGATACATATCTATCCCATATGCCCGAGGTCACAGTATATTCCACCCAGAACTGTCCCTATTGCAGACTGGCAAAAGCCTTTCTTGATAGAAATAATGTCCCATACCGGTCAATAGATGTCGGAATAGACCGGAAAGCAGCCAAAGAAATGGTTGAGCTTTCAGGGCAATATGGTGTGCCGGTTATCGTTTCCGGTGATGAGGTTATTGTCGGATTTGACACAGACAGACTGAGGGAACTGTTCACATCTGAAAAGAAAACAGATCTTTTTGACGTTATCATTGCCGGAGCAGGTCCTGCAGGCCTTACTGCTGCCCTTTACTGTGTCAGGAAAAATTTAAAAACACTCATCATATCTCCAGATATCGGGGGTCAGGCACTCGAGAGTTGGAACATTGAAAATTACATGGGATACCGGATGATCACCGGTGATGATCTGATGGCAAAATTTGAGGAACAGATCAGAGAACTTGACATCAGAGTTGAGCTGGATCAGATCCAGTCTCTCCTTCCCACGTCCGGGGGATTTGCTATCAAAACTGTTTCAGACCAGGAATTCAAAGGAAAAACAGTCATTCTTGCTCAGGGTAAAAAACCGAGAAAACTAGGGGTCCCAAAAGAAGACCAGTTCATCGGAAGAGGACTTTCAGTCTGTGCCACCTGTGACGGACCGCTCTTTCGGGACAAGGTTGTCGGTGTTGTCGGAGGAGGCAACTCTGCTCTCACAACCGCCCTTGAGATGAGTGGTATTGCTAAAGAAGTGCATCTTATTGTCAGAAGTTCAATCAGGGCTGATGCAGTATATACTTCACAATACGCGCAGAGACAGAATATTATAACCTATACCGGATATGAAATTACCGAACTCTCCGGAGAAGACCGGTTGTCAGAAGTTGTAATCAAGAACCGTGAAACCGGCGAAGAGAAAAAATTAAAATTAGACGGATTGTTCACAGAAATCGGATGGATACCAAATACTTCATTTGTTGATGGACTACTCAAACTCAATGAACAAAAAGAGATTGAGATTGATATAAATTGTCGAACCAGTGCACCAGGAATATTCGCTGCAGGTGATGTTACTGCAATATCCGGAAAACAGATCATTATTGCATGTGGCGAAGGTGCAAAAGCAGCTCTGTCTGCATTTGATTACCTGATGACACGATAACCAGGAAATACGTACTCATTTTTTCCGATAAACCATTCCCATGCAGGAATAACCCGGATTCTCCTCTCTGTTTTTATCTAATCATCAGGAATTATTTAACATAATTCTTTTTGAAAAACGGAATGGAGATATAAACTATAACTAACCATTACCAGCCAAAGGCTTATAGAATAATACAATCCGGTTTGTATTCGTTCCAACAGACATATTGTTTACTCCCCAGATATTTGCCGTCTTTGTAAAGTCCTGCTTATTAATAAGAACCCCGCAGCACGAGAAACCTGCATGTATTCCAAGTGGGATAACATGTTCATCAAGTCTGATCTTACCATTCCTGACTTCTCCTACCTCAAATGCTACATATCCACCTGGTTTCGTGATTCGGAATAACTCCCTGAATACATCCTGCATGACTGTTTCCCAGTCGGAGGTTTTTCTTGCAGTGGATATTTTTTTGCCAATAACTGCTGCATCAAGGCCGTTAAACCAGCACCGAAGCCAATTATCTGCTGCATACTGCACAATATCCAGGAATGGAGGTGACGTTACTGTCAGTGATACACAGTTATCTTCGATCTCCGGGGTATATCTTGCATCACCGGTGAGAAAGAGGGAATTTTCTGCAGTCTTGACGAAATTCTCTCTTTGTTTCGGATCAATACCCTGCAGGAGTGATCTGGTTTTTTTGAGAATTATCTCCCTGACATCCCGGAATGGAGGAGTCTGATTTCTATCACGGTTGATTATAATCTGCCTTTCAGGTGAGACGGCCTGATTTGGAGGGAGTGTATAGACTGAAAAAAAACCTGATGAGTGCCCGGAAAGCCGGTTTGTAGCAACCATTCTGATCCACTGATCAACGGGATCACATTCTCCCCTGTTTGATCTGGATATGAGATATTCCCGAAGACTGCAAAGAGATCTGAGCGTGTCAGGGTGGTAGAACATTGAAAGATCGAGATCACATCCGGGTGATGCAAGATCTGGGATTTCATATAGTCTGACACGTACTTGTTCCAGTGTTGGTGGGCTCAGTCGTGGTTCAGTCAGAATCCGGGACAGGGGATTTATGTCATTTGCTATAATTGATCGGCCAAGTAATGCTGCTTCAATGGAGGTAGTTCCCCGCCCGGAGAAGGGATCATAGACAACATCGCCAGGATCTGTTAAGAGAGTAATGAAAAACCGGGGGAGTTGGGGTTTAAAACAGGCACGATAAGATATCTCCTGAATTTTTGCTGCCTGTCGCTGACGGGCTGTCCAGAACTCATTCGTAAACCGGTGGTAGTTTATCCCCTGAATGGATACGACATCACACACGGTGGCTTGTACTGGCTGCAATGTCGTCTGACCATCCTGGCCTGGCAACTTAAAATTTTGCAGATACTCATGGACGAAGGATGGTTCCCGTTTCATATCAGAGTTCTGCTGGTTTTTTTCCAAGTGCTTCAACGAGAACGGTCATAAGATTTTTAACCGGCCGATCACTGTGTTCCTGAATATGGTATTCGCAGAATGGACAGATGGTCACAACAATATCAGCACCGATTTTATTAATCGCTACTCGTCGTAACTCGCCAAGCGCTGCTGCTTCATCCGGGAGTCCGGATCTTACTCCACCACCAGAACCACAACACTGGGCAGGCATCTCTACAAACCGTTCTACTGCATCTTTTAGGATCTCACGCGGCTGCTCTGTTATCTGCTGACCGTTCATCAGGTGACAGGGATCATGATATGTAGCAGTGACCGGAACTTTTGTAAGTGGGGGCAGTCCTGTTTCTGTCAGAATCTCAGAGACATCTTTTACTTCAAACGGAGTCTCGTAATCATGCTTGAGGGTTGCCCCACAACCGGCACACATCGTCATGACTGTTTTAATTCCTCGATCCTGAAATGCCTTGATATTCCGTTCTTTAATCTCATCGAGAAAAGAAGTCTGACCAGTTCTTATCAGTGGAGAACCACAACAAACCTGCTCTTTTGGAATGATCACCCTGATTCCGGCATGTCGCATGACCTCGATCATATCCAGTGCACGTTCAGGGAGTCTTGCATTAAACATGCATCCGGAGAAGAAACCGACTTCCCGTTTGACTTCTCCATATGGCTCTATGACTTCATCAACAAGATCAAGGAAAACATGTTTTCCGGACTCAACACTTCTCCCGGTTGTCCGGACCAGTTCTGCAACCTCCTGGTGGCGGGGAAGAGTGAGACCTTCGCGGTTTGCTATCTCCCGAAGTTTTTCAATGGCTTTTCCAGGAGTTTCAATATCTTTCGGGCATACACGCCAGCACCGGTTGCAACTCGTACAGGTGAAAAGACCCTGGGAAATTGCTTCACGAATCCTGTTTCCTGGTTCTCGTGGATCAAGAGCAATCCGCATCTGTGAACGCATCGAGGTAGGTCCAAGAAAGTCAGTAACCTTCATCGCAGGACAAACAGATACACAGGAGAGACATTCTATGCAATCACGAAGAGGTTTCATTTTTGCTACTTCATCCTGTGAGGGAAGTGTGCCACATGTGCAGGTATGAATACGGGGAATAGATGAGATTCCAGGGATGAGATCTACCATTAAATCCTGGATAACCGGGAGATCCAGCGGCTCAATCACCATTCCCTCCTTCGCTTCTTCAGTACAGGCAAGAACTGGCTCACCATTCACTTTTACAGCACAACTTCCACACTGACCAGCCCGGCAACTGGACCGGTATGCAAGAGTCGGATCCAGAGAATGGATAGCATCAAGGACATTTAAAACCCGGGCCCCTTCTTCAACATTTACCTGCCAGGGTTCCATTCGGGGTACAGAATCAGTCTCAGGATTAAATCTGGAAATCGTCACATTCAACTGCATCAGGATCTCCTCCGCTCGATGGTAGCTCCAGTCCTGGTGAGTATTGTATGCCCAAATGGTGAATTCTTATTATCCCAATCCTGTATTATGTCGGTTCTGACATGGGCACCTCGTGATTCATCCCGAAGTATTGCTGCCGTTACAATCAATCGTGCTGTGTCAATCATATTCCTGGTTATGCAACAATCAATAAGCCCGGAAGGGTCAACTGCTTTGAGTTTTTTTCTGGATAAATGATCCAGACCCACTTTCGTCTCTTCAAGAACAACTTTACTTCGAAAAATTCCCGCCCCTCTCCACATGATCGTCTGCAGTTCGTGCTTGACAACATCAGGAAGAACATCACCAGACAAATACCCATCCATCATTGATAATGCGGCACCTACCTGATCCTGTGGTGCGGAGATATTCTGGACACTGGCTTTTGATGCAGATCCTCCGGCACGAGCACCAAATACCTGTGTTTCTGCAAGTGCATTTCCTCCAAGACGGTTTGCTCCATGCACACCACCGGCAACTTCTCCACAAGCATAAAGACCAGGCAATGTGGTCTGGCAGAAGGGATCTATCCGGAGTCCTCCCATGATATGATGTGCAGTTGGTGCAACTTCCATCGGTTCTGTCCGTATATCAACACCATATTTCAGGAACTGCTCAAGCATCACCGGCAGGCGCTCTTCAATCTGCCTGGCAGGGAGATGGGAAACATCAAGCCATACTCCGCCATGTGGTGTGCCTCTTCCCTCCATGATCTCAGTTGCACAGGCCCTTGCCACAACATCCCGGGTAGAGAGTTCCATTTTTACCGGGTCATACCGTGCCATAAAACGTTCACCAAGAGAGTTTTTGAGAACACCTCCTTCTCCCCTGACTGCTTCAGTTACAAGTCTTCCCCGGGCATCCCATGGATAGACAGCTCCGGTTGGATGAAACTGAATCTGCTCCATATCGATCAGCTCAGCTCCTGCGCGCCACCCCATGGCGTACCCGTCTCCAGTCCCGCTGGTGGAGTTTGTGGAGATGTCAAAGACACGTGTCCCTCCACCAGTTGCAAGGACTGTGGCATCCGCAAGAAATGTGTACAATCGTCCTTTCCGGTCAAGACCCAGTGCACCAATTACCCTGCCTTCAGATACCAGGAGATCAAAAGCAGCAATCTCATGACAAATTCGAACATTGGTTCCAGAAAGACGTTCCATCAGCGTGATCATCATCTCATGTCCGGTCCGATCACCAGCATAACAAGTCCGGGGAAAACATTGCCCGCCAAAGGGACGTTGACAGATAGTGCAGGAATCGGTAACATCAAACACTGCTCCCCAGGAGATGAGATCATTCATTCGCAGGGGGGCCTCTTCTGTCAGAACGCGAACGAGATCCTGATCATTCAGGTACGCGCCGCCTTTCATCGTATCAGCAAAATGATCCGAGATATTATCCTCCTCGTTCATCACGGCATTATATCCGCCCTCAGCCATGATGGTGCACCCACCTTTTCCTACAATAGTCCGTGAAATTAGAACACAGGTTCCGGCTGCAGAGGCTTCAATAGCAGCCCGGACTCCCGCACCCCCGCTCCCGATAACCAGGACATGGGACCTGATGATCTCCTGAATCTGCATTACATACAGGTCATAACCAGACCATCTTTGTATTTTTGGTAATACATCACCAGGAGAGATCATCTTTCAGCATCCCTTTTGAGAAAAAACAACACATAGTAACGGAGAGTTGCACCTGCATGAAACTCATCATGAAGTTTGGGGGCACTTCTGTCCAGAACGCAGAGTCAGTCAGAAGGGCTATAGATATTGTATATGACCGATTTTCCAGGCATGATCATCTGGCAGTTGTAGTTTCTGCAAAAAGAGGGGTCACTGACCGGTTGATTTCCTGTGCAGAAGCGATGGTTACTTCACGGGATGCAGAAGAGATATCTGATCTCATCTCATTTCTCATCGAGAATCATCTGACTACCTTACAAGAAGTCGCTCCTGATTTTTTCCAGGAAACCAGTGAGATAATCACCCGGCGCATAGAAAACCTGCGTGATTTTCTTTATGCAGTCTATCATCTCAGAGAACTTACTGTCAGATCCCGTGATTACATCATCTCATTTGGTGAACGCCTCAATGCACCGATCATAAGTGCTGCACTTCGTCAGCGCGGAATACCATCAATGGTACTTGACGGATGTGAAGCAGGGATTCTCACCACAGAAAACCATGGAGATGCTATCGCTCTGCCAGCCGGGGAAACACGTATTAAAACCCGTCTTGAACCGATCATTGAACATTCAGTCCCGGTCATCACCGGTTTTATGGGATGTACAGAAAAAGGGGTAGTTACCACACTTGGCAGATCAGGATCAGATTATTCCGCCACAATCATCGGTGCTGCCCTGGACGCTGATGAGATCTGGATATGGACCGATGTGGATGGCATCATGACAACCGATCCCAGGATGGTCCCAGAAGCGCGGGTTATTTCCCGTATCTCCTACATCGAGGTAATGGAGCTCTCATACTTTGGGGCAAAGGTCATGCATTCACGGTCCATTGAACCAGCCATGCAAAAGGGAATTCCAGTCTGGGTCAAGAATACCTTTAATCCGGACTATCCAGGAACGGTTATCGAAGGCGGGGAACTCAAAGACTCACGCGTCGTAAAAGCCATCACCTATATCGACAAAGTTGCAGCGATTACTATCACCGGAGCACAGATGGTAGGAAGACCAGGAGTAGCCAGGCATATATTCACCCTGCTTGCTGAGCATCAGATTAACGTGATGATGATATCACAGGGCTCATCTGAAGCAAATATTACCCTGATCATCGAAGCACAACAGGTAAAAACTGCCATGGAGGCATTAATGCCATTAAAAGAGCGCTGTGTATTCAGGGACATTACTGCTAATGAAGATGTCTGTGCTGTCGCAGTAGTTGGTTCAGGAATGGCGGGCATGGCAGGTACTGCTGGACGGACATTTTCTGCACTGGGAAAAGCCGGAATTAACGTGATGATGATTTCACAAGGTTCATCAGAAGTAAATATTTCTTTTGTCGTCCGACAACAGGATGGCCCATTAGCAGTCCGGATATTGCATGATGAATTTAATCTCATGAATGAAGAGGTATGAGCATGGAGCAGGACGCATATCGGGAAGCAGGAGTAGACATTGATCTTGAGGCTGCGGCAGTCAAAAGTCTCATCTCCGAATTGACCTACCGAAGGAAGGGCGAATTCAGTATGGCATCAGAGATAGGTCATTTCGCAGGATTTGTCTCTTTTGGAAAATATGTCCTTGCCATGGCAGTTGATGGAGTTGGCACAAAAATGCTGGTCGCTGATGCATTGCAGAACTGGTCTACGGTGGGAATTGACTGTATTGCAATGAATGTCAATGACCTGTATGTTATGAATCTTGAGCCAATTGCATTTGTAGACTATATTGCCACATCTGAACTGTCTCATGATCAGATGAAGCAGATCGGTAAAGGTCTCAATGAAGGAGCAAAACTTGCGAACCTCTCAATCCTGGGAGGTGAGACAGCAACGCTGAAGGGATTGGTGACTGGTCTTGACCTTGCCGGAGCATGTCTTGGTATTCAGGAAAAAGAAAAGGTCATCACAGGTTCAGCCATTGTTCCAGGCGATATTATGGTTGGCATTCCTTCATCCGGTATTCACAGTAATGGGTTGACACTTGCCCGTCGGATGGTAGAACAGCATGGATCATATGATGAACGCCTGCAATCAGGGGAAATACTCGGGGAAAGTCTTCTCAAACCAACCCGTATCTATACAGATGTCCTGCGGATTTGTGAAGAAACAGAGGTACATGGAATGTGCCACATCACTGGTGGCGGCCTTTTAAATCTGAACCGTCTCGGAGAATTCGGGTATATATTCGACTCACCCCTTCCACCCCAGGAGATTTACACCTGGATTGCACAAACTGGCGGGATATCTGAACAGGAGATGTACCGGACGTTTAACATGGGTATGGGATATGTTATCATCATGCCACAAGAAGGCGTGAACACTGTCAAAAAATATTATCCTGATGCTCAGGTTGTTGGAAAAATTGAGAGAAGTCCGGGGATATCACTCAACGGGAAAAAATTATTTTAAGAGTTATCTGGACAATAAGTCCCCTTTTCAGCTTTTTCTGAATCAATCAACGAATTTCCATGTGGATCTTCAATGATAAGAGTGATGCTTCCTTTCCCATTTTGAAGATTTATAATTTTTTCTTTTAAGGAAAGAGCATTCCTTCGCTGTATATCATCACCATCAATCAGGACACCATCAAGAACCTTGTCAATTCGGAGCAGAACACCCTCAACATTTGACACAAATCCTTCACATGCCGGACCAGGATCAATCTCAACACCAAGTTCAGGTATGATTATTTTTCCTGCGCTACTTCTGACCACACGGACCGAGAGGTCATCCTCACAGCACGCACAAAAGGTATACCGGACTGGTTCATTTGTGGTGATATTCTGCACATCAGAAAACCGGTAGCCGCAGTCAGGACAGGAACAGGTAATTATGAGAATATCTGAAAAATAGGGTATATTCTCGGTCTTATAGAGCCAGTCAACCTCCTCTCCACAGGACGGACACGTTCCTCTGACTTCCTGTTCCAAGCTCAGGCACCGCCACCGATGCGGTCACGGGATATTTTTACATTTTTCGGGGTGATTATTACATATTGCTGATCCCCAAGACCAACAATATCCCCGTCTACATCCCGTGCAACCTGATAGAAGTCTTTCATAACCCGTTCATAATTGATTTTGTCCATTTTCAGACGAGTAATATCAACAATTACAATATTCCCGTCATATACCTGATCTTTTACGATCTGACTTTCCCGCAGACCTGTAACCGTGGCGACCTTAACAAGAAGGGCTGGGTTCTCACTGAGTTCATACTCCTTCAGGGTGAGATCTTTATATTCGTCCGGGGAAGAGGTATCCTTGCTTCCGAAGAGAAGGTCGCGAAGTCCCATATAAGAACCTTTTCTGTCAGTTGTAATAAAGATACTGGTTTTTCAGGCCTGATGGGCGTCCTTTCTCATTTCAGAACTCAAGATTCCAGATATCATCACCGACGTAATGCCATGTTCTGGATATCTTTCCTTTCTCCTGCGCGAGGAGATCCGCCGCATCAAATAATGCAATACCAAGTGCCAGTGGTTTTCCATGACGCTCATCAACAATCTGAACCGGTTTTCCTGCAGTAACATCCGGAGATACGTCAACAACGCCCGGCCGCATGATATCAGCCCCGTTGACCACGAATGATACTGCACCCATATCCACCACAATCCGTTTTTGTGGAAACGGACGTGATAATGCACCACGCAGGCTGGGAAACAGTATCCCATCCTTTTCAAGGATCAACGGCTCTTTGTCAACCAGATAGAGGTGAACATCCTGGTTTGTCTCGATTATTTCAATCATCTTTCCGGAAAACTGCTCTGCTCCGTCCCCTATCTCCTCCCGAAGCCGTTCCAGTATTCCGCTAACCTGGGACTTTCGTATTGAATGTCTTCTTTTTGAAGTCAGCTTACCCATATGTTGTATAGTAAGGGAACCTGAATTCCCATAAACAAAACGGAGCAGTACATATGCATGACACAACAGGTATGTTTATGAGTCATCCCGGCGCAATTTATTCACTCATTTCGAGTAGTGCAGGGTATTGATATGACTAAAAGACCTATGGATATTTTAGATCAGGTCCTGAATCGCCAACCAGTCCTGATATCCCTTAAAGGGGGCAGGGAAATCAAGGGAGTTCTCCAGGGATATGATGTCCACATGAACCTTGTTCTTGACAAAGCCGAGGAAATTGTGGAGGGGCAGGCTCACAGTATTGGTACCCTGATTATTCGCGGCGATAATGTAATCTACATCTCCCCGAATCCCCAATAAAGAGGTAACATAATGTCAAAAGGAACACCATCACGAGGAAAGAGACAGACACAGACTCATCTGACCTGCAGACGATGCGGCCGGATGTCCTACCACAAGCGACATAAAATCTGTTCATCATGTGGATTTGGTCGCTCTACCCGCATGCGCTCTTACGGCTGGATAACCAAGCGGCCAAAAGTTGCAACTCATTAATCATGTGCGGGATCGTTGGCATCAGGAATTCTGCCGACGTCTCTTTTTCTCTTTATTATGCGTTATATGCTCTCCAGCATCGTGGCCAGGAGAGTGCCGGTATAGCTACATTTAACGGTTCAGGTCTGTGCAAACACAAGGGCAACGGACTTGTCTCCGAAGTCTTCAGTGAACAGATCCTACAATCTCTTGTAGGGTCAGCAGGAATCGGGCATGTCAGGTATCCGACCACCGGAGAAAACAGGCCTGAAAACATACAACCGTTTTTATTCACCTTTCGCGGGCATGTAATTGCTATTGCGCATAATGGAAACCTGGTGAATTATCGGGAACTTCGGACACAGTTTGAGGACCGGGGACAGATATTCTGGTCTACTTCTGATACTGAGATCATTTCCAAGATAATCACCGAGTCCATAAGAAAAGGAGGGACGATTGAAGACGCGGTGAAAAAATGCATGGCCTGTCTGAAGGGTTCATACTCGGTTGTGATGCTCTTTGACGGCGATCTCTATGCATTTCGTGATCCTCATGGGATTCGCCCGCTCTGTTTTGGCAGAACAGAATCCGGATATATAGTAGCATCAGAGAGCGTTGCTATTGATGCACTGAACGGGAAGTATGAACGGGATGTCCATCCAGGTGAGATGCTCCATATTTCTGAAGATGGCATCAAATTTAAGCAGATTGCGGTAGCCTCCCGGAAAGGCCATTGTGTGTTTGAGTACATCTATTTTGCAAGAGCTGATTCATTCATTGATGGTTCATTAGTGTATGATGTCAGACGAAAAATCGGAGCTCAAATCTACGAAGAAAATCCTTTAAAGGCAGATGCAGTATGCACCGTTCCAGATTCGGGAACTGCTTATGCTGTTGGCTTTTCAGAACGATCATCTATACCGTTCATGGAGTGCCTGATTAAAAACAGGTACATGGGTCGCACGTTTATCATGCCGACACAGGAAAAGCGTGAACGGGCAGTCAGGATAAAGTTAAATCCAATTCCGGATCATCTTCGTGATCGATCAATCATTCTGGTAGATGACTCCATCGTCAGAGGAACAACATCACGGCGGATAATTGAAACCATGCGGGAAGCGGGTGCGAGAGAGATACATATGAGAATTGGATCTCCGATCATCAAAGCACCCTGTTACCTTGGTGTTGACATGCCTACCAGAGCTGAATTAATTGGTAGTGATAAAGATGTTGAAGAGGTCAGGAAAAGTATTACCGCGACAAGTCTTCATTATCTCTCAATCGATTCGCTGGTCGAGAGTGTCGGACTTCCTCGTCATGACCTATGTCTTGGATGCCTGACCGGGTGTTACCCGGTTGAGATCAGGGATGAGTTATCTGATGACCGGTGTGTGACCATGGTTGACCGGGATGTACAAACATCTTTGTTTGATAGATAATTATTCATTTTTTAATCTTTTCGAAAACACACATACAGCAATCGGCAGTGTAGGAAATATCATCATCTTCTGTTAGGAGAATTTATCATAAAATGTGTTCAAAATGCAAAGTAAACAGGAGTTTGTATCTACATTATTTCAAACACAGAGGCCAGAGATGGAACCCTTTTTAGTCTTTATCAATCTGCAAAAAATAAAAGAAAACGAATTGTATGATTTTTGTTTGAACTGATCTGATAGTAACAATCAGACCATCACATAAAAAAAGATCAGTCATTTCTGCGAACTATCAAGTAATCTCACTCTAATTTCTAAGAGAGTACTGTGACATATACCATCCTTGTAAGTGACGAACTCGCGGAAGAAGGAATAGATATTCTCCGCGAACATGCCATGGTGGACGTAAACACCGGGCTTTCTGAAGATGAACTGGTTGCAACAATTGAGAATTATGATGCGCTGCTTGTCCGATCTGGTACCCAGGTAACCGAGCGGGTGATTGAAGCAGGCAAAAAACTTCGGTTTATTGGTCGAGCGGGTGCCGGAGTTGACAATATCGATATGAATGCTGCTACCCGTCATGGGGTAATTGTGGCGAATGCTCCAGAGGGAAATACCCTTGCAGCAACTGAACATACCATGGCCATGATGCAGTCTCTCTGCCGGAATATTCCCCAGGCAAATGCATCCATGCAGGCAGGAGAGTGGAAACGATCCAAGTTCATGGGAGTGGAACTCAATGAGAAGACTCTAGGAATTGTCGGACTTGGGCGTATTGGTCGTGAAGTCGCTAAACGCGCATCATCGTTTAACATGCATATCATCGGGTATGATCCGTTCATCTCTCCAGATAAAGCAGCGGAAATGGGCATTGATTCCATGAGCCTTGATACCCTTTTCACAAAAGCAGATATCATCACCGTCCACACACCTCTTATCAAAGAAACCAGGTATATCATCAATGAAAAAACAATAGCCACTATGAAAGATGGTGTCCGGATCATCAATTGTGCCCGAGGAGGGATCATCGATGAGGCAGCACTTGCTGTCGCGGTGAAATCAGGAAAGGTTGCGGGTGCCGCGATAGATGTATTTGAAGAGGAGCCACCAAAAGACTCTCCACTCATCGGGATTCCAAACATCATTGTAACACCACATCTGGGAGCAAGTACCGTTGAAGCACAGAAGAATGTGGCCATCTCAATTGCGAGACAGTGTCTTGAGGTGCTAGGAGGCGGGGATGCAAAATATGTTGTAAATGCACCAATTATCCCATCCGAGCAGCATGAAATGATTGAGCCTTTTGCAACCCTTGGTGAGCGCATTGGAAGACTAATGATCCAGATCGTTGATGGCCGTGTTCAGAAACTGGAGATGGTGTATGGGGGAGACCTCGCAACACTCGGGCAGTCAACAAAACTCATCACCCATATGGCAATTAAGGGGCTTTTGGATCCCATCCTCAGATTTCCAGTAAACATGGTGAATGCTGCCTACATTGCCAAGGATCGGGGCATTGCAGTATCTGAGACAACCACCGAAGAATCCGCCGGGTACAAAAATCTTCTCACGATGAAGGTGACAACAGATAGCACAGAACTGGTAATCTCCGGATCAGTGTTCTATAAAGGTGGGGCACGAATTGTTTCTATCGCCGGATATACCATGGACATGGTGCCAGAAGGAGCAGTAATCATTTCACGGCACCTTGACCGCCCGGGAGTTATTGGTCGCGCCTCTACTATTCTTGGAGAGCATCAGATCAATATTGCCGGTATGCAGGTTGGACGGTTCCAACCCGGAGAAGAGGCAATCATGGTCCTCAATGTGGATGGAGATGTCCCGGAAGGTGTGATGGAAGCGATCCGTGGTATGCCAGGTATCTACTCGGCAAAATTTGCCAGGATCTAATCATTTTTTCAAGATCAGATCAAAACACATATATGTACAGGAAGGCTACATTGTAAGGCACAACCGGGGGCTCGTGGTCTAGCTGGTTATGACGTCGCCTTGACATGGCGGAGATCCTGAGTTCGAATCTCAGCGAGCCCATC